>Ga0194037_1000065_pt1 | contig 73237 bp, 64 predicted proteins | sample JunL306m_MetaG_FD_148653 | JGI IMG/M metagenome (GOLD analysis project Ga0194037, IMG submission 148653) | Anoxic zone freshwater microbial communities from boreal shield lake in IISD Experimental Lakes Area, Ontario, Canada - Jun2016-L304-6m | ecosystem: Environmental > Aquatic > Freshwater >...
AAATAGCTTTCAGGGCCTCCAATCTTTCTTTAAGGCGATGAAAGAAACGGTTCCTTTCTTTTTCGCCGGTGGCGCTGATGGGTGTTGAGCGACTGAGCAGGTTATCGAAACTGGAAAAGGCCTTATCGCAGAAACGCGTGTCCTTTGTAGACATATAATTCAACACCGAATAGGTAACCAGTGATTCGCGATGCTGATCAGATTCGATCAGTATGGTATTGCTGCCCAGAACCACTTCATTGATATAGAACTGCAGACCTGCCTGGTAGCGGGTATCCGGATCTCCGGGCATAAATTTAACGCCCTGCTCCACCTGCAATTGCAGATGATCAAGGGTTTGTTGCAGTGATTCGATCACGCCAATCATATCTTCCCGGGTTTCAAATAATCCTGCATCATAATAATATTGGATCTGACTGAGTGTGCTGTTCACGCTTTCCACATTCCATAACTCCACAGAAGGTATTTGGTTATATTCCTTAATGACCTGCTGACCTATTTGGAAACAATCCACAAATTCATCTTTTTTCAAGGAGAACTTGGCTTTGTGATATGCAGGATCATTCAAAATGGATTTGATCCAGAAAAAAGTTTTAAAAGCGGCTATTCCGGGAAAATGATAGAAATGAAAAAAGGTCATGTCCTTACACAGGTATCGCATCTTTTTCCCATCAAATGAATTGAATATTTTCATTTGTGCCAACATACCCTGGATATACAACGGAAAGGGAATTTGTGTGTGGTTGATATCCGGAGCCCGGAACAACACATTATCTGATTGAAGATTTAACACCTGATCCAGCGATATCTGGTAAGTTTCGCAAAGCAATTTCAATTCAGCCATACTCAATGGCTTTTCGCCCCGGATACGACGATACACACTATCATAACTCAATCCCAGTTTTCCGGCCAGTTCATCTGCCATGGATACATGCGCAGGCAATGAATTCTTCAGCAGACTGAAAAATTGTTGTTGCATTTCTATTGCTTCCATGATATTAAAGTACGGAAAATCCGTAGAAACATATAGTCAGATAACGGAATACCAGGTTCCAAACACTATCTCCCCACGTAAAAACGGATATACGCACCCCTGCTAATCAATTTCAGTTGATATAATGGCAGACTGCAAATGCCTCATTGCCAATAGTTTTTTCCCGTTTTGAATGGCCTGTATAAGCTGGCATTTTTGTGATCGTTAGTTCATCTTAAAATTTTTATAAAATTAAAATTATGAAAACAATCAAATCAAATATGCGACTGGTTTATACCCTGATGCTGTTGTTGAGCCTTTTTACCAAAAGACTCCAAGCACAGGAAAATACTGTCATTGAAAATGGCATTCCGCAAGTTTCGGAGCAGAAAAGATGCAATTTCTATGTATTCACCCAGGATGCAGATCATAAAGTAGATTTTTTTGGTGGCACTACCCTGGTCAGGATCTGCATCAAAAGTATTTTCTTAAAAAAGAAACTGTATGTGATCGTTGCGCACAATAGTGCTCAGGTGATCAAAAGAATTAAAGCCATATTAGCACGCGAGGATGGACTGATCGGGAACTTATGGCTCGATTCGCACGGATTATACAAACAAGGATATTCCTCCTTCCATATCGGAACGGATGAATATAGTTACAAAAATATTAACGATACCGCATACACGAAAGTATTGGCTTTCTTGGCTGCTTACACAGACGAGCAAACCAGGATCGGGATCGGCTCCTGTTATGGAGGTGCCACCTTTAATTTTCCAGGATCTGCCTTGGCTGCTCCCGGCAGAATGAATGGCGATTCACTGATGATGGGATTGGGTAGCCTTTTCAACCGGACAACCATTTATGGCAGCGAAAGCTGGGTAATGATAAAACCCGGTATGTTCAATGATAAATTCGGATTGGCTGGTTATCCGTTGGGTAAAAGATACAGAACCACTTACTGGAAACCCGTTTGGCGCCGGCTGGGCCAATGGAATCAATACAGCGCCAGTACCGGGATCTTTGAACCGGTGAAAACCATCTCCATCGATTCTGAGGGAAGGATCAATATTAGGAAAAGAAATTACCAGGATTTGAGCAAGGGTAAAAAAGCCGTGGACAAAAATCTGACACGATTGGAACCCGTAAGCTATGTTCTTTCAGCTCCGGTAATTGACATTACACCACTGAGTACTGAAATGCTAGTGCATTGATAAAAAACACTAATAGAAAAGACTGAAAACCAACTTAAAAAGTTTATCCTCTTTGCCTCACCGCCTCATACAAAATGATACCGGTGGCTACGGAAACATTCAATGAATCAAAATCACCCGTCATGGGAATACGGAAACGTTCGTCGCATATTTTTAACAGTGCCGGATAAACGCCATGTTCCTCCCCTCCCATTACAATGGCACAGGGTTCCTGCAAGTTTAATTCAGCAAGTTTCTGGGTAGCTTTCATTTCACTGGCGAACACTTTGATGCCATTGAGGTGCAGTTCATCCACGGCCTTCATCAAACTGCCTACCCGGCAAACGGGTATCTGCTCCAATGCGCCGGCTGAAGTAAGCACCGCATCTTCATTGAGGGCCCCCACTCCTTTATCCGGAATGATGATGGCATGAACACCCATACAGAAAGCACTTCGGGCAATACCCCCAATATTTCGGATATCAGTAATTCCGTCGAGGACCAGGAATAAAGGTGTTTCGCCCTTATCTACTACAAAAGAGATCACATCCTGCAGGTTCTGGTACTGCACTTTTGCGATCTGCGCTACACAACCCTCATGATTGCTGATATTAAAACCATTTAGTTTTTCTACCGGCACTTTATTGATGGGCGTAAGTGTTTGCTCGGCCAGTTGCTTTATTGTATCAATTACCTCTCCATGCACGGTCGACTGCAAATAAATGCGCTCCAGTTGTTTACCGGTTTGCATGGCCTCGATCACTGCCTGACGGCCAATGACCAATGTATTCTTCTTAGGTCGCTGATGCTGATGTCTGAAATTTTTCACGAATCAAAATTAAGTGTTATTAAAACTAAAAACCCTGAAAGGGGGTTAATCTTTCAGGGCCTTTATAATAGTGCTGCCAGAATTGGCAGGAAATTTATTTCAAACCGAATACTTTTTTCACTTCTTTCACGGCATCCAGTTTCTCCCAGGTAAATAATTCTACCTTCTTTTTAATGGATTTGCCATCAGGTGAGGTAAAGATTTTTTCAACGATCTCATTTTTACGGCCCATATGTCCGTAGGCTGCAGTTTCGCTATACATGGGGTTACGCAGTTTCAGCCTTTGCTCAATAAAGTAAGGACGCATATCAAAGCAAGACATGCCCATCACTTTTTTAGCAATTTCTCCATCACTCATTTTCACCTTGGAAGTACCATAGGTAACAACATTGATGCTGGTAGGTTGTGCTACCCCAATGGCATAAGAAACCTGAACCAGTACTTCATCGGCTAAGCCGGCAGCCACCAGGTTCTTAGCAATATGACGCGTGGCATAGGCTGCACTACGATCTACCTTGCTGGGATCCTTACCACTGAAAGCTCCACCACCGTGGGCACCTTTTCCACCATAAGTATCTACAATGATCTTCCTTCCGGTTAGTCCGGTATCACCATGTGGACCGCCGATCACGAATTTACCGGTAGGGTTAACATGGTATTTTATTTTGTTATTGAACAGGTGTGCATACTTGGGGTATTTGGCCTTCACCCTTGGGATCACGATATTGATCACATCTTTTTTGATCTTGGCCAGCATTATTTCATCTGCTGCAAAATCATCATGTTGGGTACTTACCACAATGGCATCAATGCGTGAAGGGCGGTTATTGTCGTCGTATTCCAGTGTAACCTGGCTTTTTGCATCCGGGCGCAGGTATTTGATCTGCTTTTTCTCGCGGCGGATACTGGCCATTTCGATCAGGATAAAATGTGCCAGGTCAAGTGCCAGTGGCATATAATTATCCGTTTCATTGGTGGCATAACCAAACATCATACCCTGGTCGCCGGCTCCCTGCTCTTCTTTCTTCTTTCTTTCCACGCCCTGGTTGATATCTGAACTCTGCTCATGAATGGCCGACAGGATACCACATGAATTGGCTTCAAACATATAATCACTTACGGTATATCCGATCTTGCGAATCACGCCTCGTGCGATCTCCTGCACATCAAGATAGGCCTTGCTTTTCACCTCGCCGGCAAGAATTACCTGACCCGTAGTTACAAGGGTTTCACAAGCTACTTTGCTATTGGGATCAAAGGCTAAAAAATTATCGATCAATGCGTCGCTGATCTGGTCAGCTACTTTGTCGGGGTGTCCTTCACTTACTGATTCTGATGTAAATAAATATGGCATATTTCAATTTTTAAGAGTGCAAAGATAAGGGTGTATCGGCTAAAGTACAAAGTCCCCCTGCATGAAACACAGGGGGACTTATACACTTATCTTAATAAAATATCTTTTTAAAGATTTGAATAAATGATGCGGACACGCATTCGATAATTTGGATTGTTTCCTCCACCCACTTTTACCCTTCCGAAAGCCACGCTATTGTTATAATTTATCCCTACCGGTGAATATTGCTGATAAAAGATCCTGAACGGAGCAAATAAGCGCATCGGATAGCTGGTCTTATGATTGGTCACAATATCCTGAACATATTTCGAAATATTGAAATTGTAATAGTTAATAGGGTTTCCGAAATTATCTACTTTATCACGTCTAAATCCTCCAAAATAGAGATAATCAACACCAGAATTCGGGTAAAACGGAATTGCCAATGGTGTTTTGTAATCCGGGTCATAGAGCACACTGGGGTTCAGATCGAAATAGATCGGCTTATAGTTCGACACTCCAGCATCCTTCAGATCAAGGTATAAATATGGGGGGGCTATGAATTTACCTGCATATCCGCTCAGGTCGGGGATCTGTTCTACGATCAATTCTGCACGGTGTATGATCCTGTTACTGAGGGTAGATAATCCCGGTATGCTCAGGTTGGCATAAGTTCCAGGAGCCGTTTGTAGGTAAATCTCCTGATCGCCGGAAGGCAAACCAGGTCGGTTCCTAACAATATTATTGGCTGTATTTGAAGAACGGTTGGTCAATGAACCGAAATAATCTGAATTCAGTGCAAATGAGGCGAATGTAGTATCAATGGAGGTTCCGTTATTCCTTCTGCGGTAATGAATTTCGAGTCGGGTTCCTGCCTCAGATAAGTTTACATAAACCAGTTGATTGCCCGAACCTGATGGCACAACAGCAAGTCCGTTATAAAACCTGCGGAACAGGGAGTCGGTATAAAAAGCATTATTGAAAGCATGGAAATAAACGGAGTCGCGACTATACAACTGATTGGCCCATGACTGAGAAAGTTTGATGCGGATCAAACCCACACTGGAATCACGATGATTTGCATAATGGATCGTATCGCCTAATCGGGCAACATCAATGGATGCAGTACCGATCACCGACCCCAGATTTGGTTGATAATTTACGCCATTGGGTTTATTCACTGAATCCCTGAAATTGGCATCTACCACTTCCCTAACCTGCAATTGCAGCGGAAGAGCACTATCGCCATAAAATCTTTTGTATTTCAAACAAAGAACTACAGAATCCAATCCGCAGCCATACCCCACCAGGGTATCATTTGCATTTCCAATAAAATAAGGATAAAAGCCCGGCTTCAGCTGAAAATAAGCACCGGCGGTAGTTTGACCGAATAAAGGATCATTCATCACCCCAATCGCATGATCATCTGTACGGGTAATGATGGTAGTATCATTGAATACCCCCTGGGTGGTGATCACATTGAGGGTATCGGCAAAAGTTTTTACGTTATCTACGGCGGGCAGCAAATCAGATCCAAGATCGGTGGTATCCAGTTTATTGCAACCCCAGTTCAACATCGAAACGGAAAATAAGCCAATAAGTATGACAGGTAAAATACGTCTTTGCACAATAATAATTTTATGGAATGCTGTTAGTTTTTTCTACTTTGCAAGGTCGGAATACAATTGCAAATAGTCTGTTAAATCACTGGTAGCATCAAATTTCAGGATCTTTTTACCCTTCACTTTTGAGAACTCATCAACCAGTTTTTTATCTACTTTATCGGCACCAAATGTAATGGCATCGGCGAAACCGGCACCACCCCTGAACATACCCTGGTTATTATTATCTTTAAAAGATTCCAGTTCTTTCTTGGTAATATAATCGTTGATGCTGGCCAGTTTCATAAAATCAGCACCCATCTTATCCTTGAAGGTATTTTCGCCAAGGGTATAAATGATCTTGCTGTTACTGAAAACAGGTTCTTTTTTATAGGCGTGTTTGATGAACATAGGGATCAAACCGGTCATCCAGCCACTGCAATGAATGATGTCTGGAGGCCATCCGAATTTTTTAACGGTTTCCAGTGCACCCTTGCAGAATAACACTGTTCTTAAGCCATTGTCATCGTGCCATTTTTCATTTTCATCATGAAAAATTGATTTCCGTTTGAAAAAATCCTCATTATCCAGAAAATAAACCTGTAAACGGGCATTTGGCAAAGAAGCAACCTTGATCACCAGGGGATAATCATCACCATCGATCGATACATTGATGCCAGATAAGCGAACCACTTCATGCAAACGATGCCTTCTTTCATTGATCACCCCAAAACGTGGCATGATACACCTCACTTCCATTCCGCTGTCGTTCGACTTAACAGCCAGTTTATTCACGATCTCAGCAAACTCAGTCAGCTCCAAATAGGGTGACATTTCGTTGGCAATGAATAAAATTCTTTTCTTTGTAGACATTTGTTTGCTGTTAGATAAGAAATAGTTTAAACGGGAGTGCAAAACTACGATTTTTTATTGGAAATTGAGTCAGCATAAGCATTTGAAGCCTAATTACTTAAAAATGATCGTATTCAAGTTAACTGCAGAGATTTCGGAGTTTTTAGCTAAAAAAAAGGAAACCGGGTCAACCATCGGCTTCGTGCCTACCATGGGTGCCTTGCATCCCGGGCATATTTCATTGATCAACAGTTCAGTAGCTGGCAATTCCCTAACGGTATGCAGCATTTTTGTGAATCCCACCCAGTTCAACGATAAAAAAGACTTCGAGCATTATCCCATCACCCTGGAACAGGATATAGATATGCTGGAAAAAGCTGGTTGCGATGTTTTATTCCTTCCGGCGGTGTCTGAGATCTATCCCAATGGTACGGATACAGCTAAACAGTACGAGCTTGGATATCTGGAAACTATCCTTGAGGGTAAGTACCGCCCGGGGCATTTTCAGGGTGTTTGTGCGGTGGTGGACCGGTTGCTAGAGATCGTTCAGCCGCATCGATTATACCTGGGACAAAAAGATTATCAGCAATGCATGGTGATCAGGAAAATGGTTGAACTTACCGGAGCTGCAACCCAAATTGAGATCGCTCCCACCCTGCGAGCCGATGATGGGCTGGCCCTGAGCAGCAGGAATTTGCGGCTGAATGCTGAAGAAAGAGCAGTGGCAGTTAAGATTTATGAAAGTCTTTGTTTTATTAAAAGAGAGATCAAGAACGGCAACCTGCAAGTCCTGAAGTTGCGGGCAGTCAATTTTCTTACTGAATATGGATTCAAAGTAGATTATGTAGAAATTGCAGATGCAACTGATCTCAGGCTGACCGATCAATGGGATGGCCGCACTAAATTAGTGGCCCTCATCGCCGCTACACTCGATCAGGTAAGACTGATCGATAATATGTTGCTTTGATGAGAAAATATCTTCACTAAGCATGCTTCATTTTTTAATTTAAGTCTTACGGATTAGCATATTTGAAATTCAAGTGTAACCATCGTAAATTGTACAGCAAATGGGCAAGCGTTTATTTTCGATGATGCATTATATCCTGTTCCTTGGTGGGGGCATCTTTTTGGTATGGTGGCAATTGAAGGGTATGACGGATGCCGACAAAAAGGAATTCTATAATGCCCTGCACAATGCCAATTACTGGCTCATTCTTCCCATTGTGATCATGTCGATGCTCAGTCACCTGAGTAGATCCATGCGCTGGAAACTACTGATGGAGCAGTTGGGTTATGCTCCCAAACTCAAGAATATCTTTTCCGTGACCATGATCGGCTACCTGGCCAATTCTGCAGTACCCCGCTTGGGTGAGATATTGAAATGCACATTTCTGGCCAAGTACGAAAAACTTAAAGTTGATAAACTGGTAGGCACTATTTTAATTGAACGAACATTTGATTTTATCTGTTATCTCATCTTCATTGGCATCACGGTGCTGATACAGATAAATTTGATAGGCGGATATGTGAGGGATAAATTATTTGCCATGGGGCAGTCCAGCGGAATACCCATGTGGTTAAAGCTGATTATGCTCCTGGGTATTATTTTCATGTTCATTTTCCTGCTTAAATTATTATTCAGGACATACCCGGAAAATAAGGTACTGAACAAAACAAAAAAAATAATCGGGGGCATCGGTGAGGGATTCAAATCGATCCGCCACCTGAAAAAAAGGAAATTGTTCATCGCCCATACCCTGTTCATCTGGTTGATGTACCTGTTGCAGATTTACCTGGGCTTTCAGGCCATGGAAGGAACCAGTCACCTGAGTATTTCGGCAGCATGCAGTGTATTGAGCTTGGCTACACTGGCCATGATCGCTACCCCGGGCGGTATCGGTTCCTTTCCTTTATTTGTGATGGAAACCCTTACCATTTACGGAATTGCCAGCCCTGTAGGCAAAGCATTTGGCTGGCTGATCTGGGGTGTTACTACGAGTATCATCATCGTAGTAGGACTGATTTGTTTAATTGTATTACCATATATCAATCGCGATAAAAATGAAATCAGTCAAGAGTATCCCGGACAAAATATTGAGTGAGCAGGAACTGCAGCAGCAATTAAAAAGATGGAGATTGCAGAATAAGACCATAGTTTTTACCAATGGTGTGTTTGATATTTTGCATGAAGGACATATTGCCTCATTGAGTGAGGCCGCATCATTCGGACATATCTTAATAGTAGGGTTAAACGCAGATGCTTCGGTAAAAAGATTGAAAGGCGATAATCGACCGGTGAATAAGGAACAGGCCAGGGCATTATTACTGGCTTCTTTATTGCCCACCGATGCCATCGTTATCTTTGATACCGATCTCCCACTCGATCTGATCATATCCATCATGCCGGATGTATTGGTAAAAGGAGGAGATTATACATTGGAACAGATCGTTGGTGCAAAAGAAGTGATGGCCAATGGTGGTGAAGTGAAGATCGTTCCACTGATCGAAGGGGTTTCAACTACGGCGATCATTGAACGAATGAGGAAGGATTAAGACAGTTGGCAGTTAGCAGTTGGCAGTTAGCAGTTACCAGTTGGCAAATGCACATTGATAAGAAAGCTCTCCTAAACACCTAAACAAATAAACAACTAAACGTTTCAACAGTTCAACGCTTCAACATTAAAAATTCACGTTAATTTAATATACCCCCGACCCATTTACACCGAACCCTCATTAATTTGCAACCCTTGCTTAAAAGAAAGATCATATTCCGAGATATCAGCTGGTTATCATTCAATAACCGGGTGCTACAGGAAGCTGCCGACGAAACTGTACCCTTACGGGAACGGATACGTTTTTTGGGGATTTTCTCTAATAACCTCGATGAATTTTTTAGGGTGCGGGTAGCCGCACTAAAACGCATGATTGAATTTGGCAGTAAATCCAGGATGCACCTGGAGCAATCGCCCGAAGCCATCCTGAAAGAGATACAGCAGGTGGTGATCATTCATCAGAAAGAATTTGACCGGGTATGGAATGAGATCTTGCGGGAATTGAAAAAGCAGAAGATCTCCCTGCTGAATGAAAAACAACTGAGCCGGGAACAGCAGAAATTCGTGCTCAATTATTTCAATGAAGAAGTGAGGAGCAATATCGTTCCGCTCATGATCGAAAGCATCCAGGATTTTCCGGTATTAAATGATAAGTCAATTTATCTGGCCTGTAAACTTTCGAAAAAAGACCAGCGCATACCCGAAAGATTTGCCCTGGTATCGGTACCGGCCAGACGCTTACCGAGGTTCATCATCCTCCCCTCCCGGCAGCATGAAAAAAATATCATTTTACTGGAAGACATTATCCGGTTTTGCCTGCCGAATATCTTTTCCTTTTTCGGATACGATAGTTTTTCCTCTCACCTCATCAAGGTTACCCGCGATGCGGAGATCGATATCGACAATGATGTATCTACTTCGCTGATCCAGAAAATTGAAAAGGGCTTAAAGAACCGGAAAAAAGGTAAACCGGTAAGATTCATTTACGACAAATCAATTGATCCCGCGTTGTTGAAATACCTGATCAAAAGATTGGGGCTAGGACAAAAAGATAATCTTATTCCCGGGGGGCGTATCCATAATTTTGTTGACTTCATCAATTTTCCTGAATCGGTTTTTGAGCATAAGAATTTGCGGAAAAAGCCATTCATTCATCCTGCATTAAAAAATGCCAACCGGGTGTTTGATGAGGTTCAGAAAAAAGATATCCTCCTGAATTTTCCTTACCATTCATTTGAATCGGTGATCGACCTGTTGCGTGAAGCTGCGATCGACCCCGATGTGGTGAGCATCAAGATCACCTGTTATCGATTGGCTGCGCGGTCGAGGATCATCAATGCTTTAACCAATGCCGTACGCAATGGCAAACATGTTACCGTGGTATTGGAACTGAGGGCCCGTTTTGATGAGGAAGCCAATATTGAATGGAAAGAAGAACTGGAGGAAGCAGGCGTTCGGGTATTGATCGGTGTGCCTAATTTTAAAGTACATGCCAAGCTTTGTTTGATCAAAAAAAGAGTGAATAACCGGGTGATCCATTACGGATTTGTAAGCACCGGAAACCTGAACGAAAGAACAGCTAAGATCTATGGCGATCATTGTTTACTCACTGCCAACCGCAATATCATGGCCGATGCCAATCGGGTGTTCACCTATCTAGAGCAGCCCAGTACCAGACTACCCTTGTTGATGGCTTGCAAAACTTTGGTGGTTAGTCCTACCGGTATGCGCAAAAATCTTTTCCAAATGATCCGCAAAGAGATCAAGCATGCCAAATCAGGAAAACCTTCAGGCATCATCATCAAAACGAATTCACTCAGCGATGTGCAACTCATTGGTGAATTATATGAAGCGGCCAAGGCCGGCGTGGAGATCAAGATGGTGATTCGCGGTATATTCTGTTTGCTCAGTTCCAATAAAAAATTCAAAGCTCCGATTCAGGCCATCAGCATTGTGGATGAATATCTGGAACACGCAAGGGTGATGGTTTTTACCAATAATGGAAATGAAAAAGTATTCCTGTCATCGGCCGATTGGATGGTACGAAACATCGATCATCGTGTAGAAGTGGCTTGTCCGATTTTTGAAAAATCGATCCGGCAGGAATTGATCGATATCCTGCATATTCAACTGAAAGATAATATCAAGGCGCGTATCCTGGATAATGATCTCAGCAATCAATATGTAAACCCACGCAATACCAAAAAGATCCGCAGTCAGGTTGAGACATACAATTATCTCTACCGAAAATCACTCCGTCAAACTGTTTCCTAAACTTTATCTTTGCTTATCGCTACTGTTTATAGTTGGAGGTTTCTTAAAATGGTTATTGCCTCATCAATGCATAAGCCCAACCTTAAACTTTAAACCTTAACCTTTAAACGATTTAAACGACCAAACCACTAAACTCTTCTTGAAACTCGCCGCCATCGACATAGGAAGCAACGCCGCAAGGTTACTGATCACAGAAGTGGTACAGGAGGGTAAAGAAGAACCTGTTTTTAATAAATTGAACCTCGTGCGGGTTCCGCTTCGTCTTGGATTTGATGTGTTTGAATTAGGCTATATCCCCAAACCCAAGATCGGCATGATCCTTCAAACCATGAAGGCCTATAAACATCTGCTGAATGCTTATGAAGTTACCCATGTGATCGCCTGTGCCACGAGTGCCATGCGTGATGCAAAAAATTCAGCCGATATCATCCGAAAAGTAAAACTCGAAACCGATATCTCGATCGAGATCATCAGCGGAGAAATGGAAGCAGGATTTATTTATGAGAACCATTATGCCGAGCACCTCGACAATGACCATAGTTACATGTATATTGATGTAGGTGGCGGTAGCACCGAACTTACTTTTTTCAGCAATGGCAAACTTAGTTTCAAAGAGTCATTTAATATTGGCACCATCCGCTTACTCAAGGATCTGGTTAAAGAAAAAAGCTGGGATGCTATGAAAGAAGGCATCAAATTAGCCACTAAAGGACAAAAAGAAGTGGTGGCCATTGGTACGGGGGGAAATATCAATAAGGTGTTTTCGATGAGCAAAAGAAAAGACAGCAAACCCCTCCCACTCGAATTGCTAAAAGATTATCATAAAGAACTGAGCAGTGTTTCATTGGAAGAAAGGATCAATTTATATACCCTGCGCCCCGACCGCGCCGATGTGATCGTTCCTGCCCTGCTCATCTATATCAATGCCATGCGCTGGGCCGGTGCCGAAAATATTTATGTACCCAGGATCGGACTGGCAGATGGATTGATCCATCATTTGTGGGAGGAGGTTAATTCATAGTTGGCAGTTTGCAGTGGGCAGTTGGCAAGATCCTTTTAATCGGTATGCTTTACTAAACTTCTCAACTTCTCAACTCCTCAACCAACCTTAAACTTTAAACCTTAAACCCTTAAACATTACCGTAGCACTTTAACATTTCCCACACACTATCCCACCGCATTCCTCGTTTCAAAATAAAAAAATGAAAATTACCCTCCCCTTCATTGCCCTTTTTTTTACAACCAGCATCATTGCCCAAAATCAACAGGAATATGCCAATTTTATACAAACCGATACGGCTGTAAAATGGGCCGTCATCTATCATTCTTTTATGGACCTTACACCAAAGAATGAGAACTACAGCATCCGTAATTTTTATCAGAAAAAACTGAATCAAGCTGGTGCTATATCCTATCTGGAAGATAGTACTGCAATGGCCGTGACCCCTCAACTCATCCAGGAAAAAGAATTTAATACAGCGAAACAACCTGCCGTTTTTGATCCATTGAAAATGAACTGGCAGTTCTTTGCGGAAGAGAACAATGACGCCTCAGAAACAATTTTTAATTCGGATGCCAACAGTTGCCAGACCTGCCTGTTAAAGAACCGGCTCTCCTTTTTCAAAGTAAAACAATTGCTGTATTATAAGAACCACCGCCTGCAAATACAGAATATCCTTATATCGCCGGTGATCTATACCAAACAAAAAGATGAGCGAAAAACTGAAGCACAATATCTTGAAACATCAAACTTTGCTTTTAATGATGCCGCTACGCATAATACCACTATTCCTCCTTCAGCCATCTATATGGGCCGAGCCAGTAACAGTCTGACCATTTTCCCCAATACCGATATCGCCGGTACAGAAAATAAGATCCTCACTTTAAAAAACTGGAACCTGAGCAGCCTGCTCTATCGAGATATAAAAGCCAACAAGATAAAGGCTTATGATACAGAAAAATCAGTACTCCCCGATAACAATCATATCCTGGATCCTAAAAAAATTGAAGCCTATAAATCTACTCCTATGCTGGTACCCATGTACGATAGTGTAGGCAATGAAGTGGGTGTTAAAAAAATGATCGCGGAAATGAATTACGATAGTCTTTACCATTTTACCCTGATCCAGGACCTTTATTTCGATTTTGAAAAGGAAAAACTCTACTCAAAGCTGATCGCACTGGTACCCAGAATAACGGTGGTAACCAGTAGTGGTATATACCTCGGACTCACCGATTACTGGGGTGTTATTTTTCCGGAAGAAAAACCAAAGATTATAAAGAAAAGAAAATAGCTTTATAAAAAATTCCGGCATGTCTGTTCAAAAAGAAATAAAGAAAGTCACCACCAACACCCTGCAAAAAATGAAAGCGGCCGGAGAAAAGATCTCCATGATCACGGCCTATGATTTTTCATTTGCCAGGATATTCGACAGTGCAGGAATAGATATCATACTGGTAGGTGATAGTGCCAGCAATGTAATGGCCGGACATGAAACCACACTGCCCATTACCCTCGACCAAATGATCTATCACGCACAAAGCGTGGTGCGGGGCATCGATCGCTGTTTGGTAGTGGTGGATATGCCTTTCGGCTCTTATCAATCCAATTCGGATATTGCACTGGCCTCTGCCATCCGCATCATGAAAGAAACGGGCGGACATTCCATCAAACTGGAAGGCGGTGCAGAAGCCATCGACTCCATTAAAAAAATCGTAAGTGCAGGAATACCGGTGATGGGGCATTTAGGACTAACACCACAAAGCATTTATAAATTCGGCACCTATACTGTACGCGCAAAGGAATTTAATGAGGCAGAAAAATTAAAACAGGATGCCCTGCTATTGCAAGAGGCCGGCGCCTTTGCCATTGTATTGGAAAAAATACCCGCCGCACTGGCTAAAACAGTCAGCGAAAGTCTGCATATCCCCACCATTGGCATCGGAGCCGGTGGCGATTGCGACGGACAAGTACTGGTGATGCACGATCTGCTGGGCATTAATACCGAATTCAAGCCCCGTTTTTTAAGGCAATACCTGAATATGCATGAACAAGTAACCCAGGCCGTTACTCAATACATCAGCGATGTGAAAAGTAGGGATTTTCCTAATGCACAGGAGCAGTACTAAACGTTTAAACGTTTAAGGTTTAAAGTTTAAAGTTGGTTGAGGAGTTTAGGAGTTTAGGAGTTTAGGAGTTTAGTAAAGCATCCCGATTTACATGATCTCGCCAACTGATTTCGCCAACTGCCCACTGCAAACTGCCAACCATTAACAACCCCACCTCAATCAGTTTTTCCATTGACAGGAAATCGTAACTTGCAGCCTGCAAAAAGCAACTCACTAATAATTCGCAGTTCATGGATTTCTTGAAAAAACTTAGGATCGCTGCCCATAATCAGGGCGTATTCACCGGTTTAAAAACCATCCCCAGCAAGGGTAAAAAAATCAATTCATATTCACCTGTAAATGGAAAACTGATCGGCAGTGTGGGCAGTACCGATGCGGCGGCTTATGATGCCGTGATCAGAAAGGCACAGGCTGCATTTTTAGAATGGCGCCAATGGCCTGCACCCAAACGCGGGGATATTGTTAGGCAGGTGGGAGAAGCCCTCAGGCTACACAAAGATCCGCTGGGCAAACTGGTGAGTTATGAAATGGGGAAAAGCTTACAGGAAGGCTTAGGCGAAGTTCAGGAGATGATCGATATCTGTGATTTTGCGGTAGGACTATCACGTCAGCTACACGGCCTCACCATGCACAGCGAACGTCCGGGGCACCGCATGTATGAACAATATCATCCGTTAGGGATCGTAGGTGTGATATCTGCCTTTAATTTCCCGGTGGCCGTATGGAGCTGGAATAGTATGTTGGCATGGGTTTGCGGAGATGTTTGTGTTTGGAAACCCAGCGAAAAAGCACCCCTTTGCGGGATCGCTTGCCAACAGATCATTCAATCGGTCTTTAAGAAAAATCAGGTACCCGAAGGCGTTAGTAATATCATTTCAGGAGGAAGAGAAGTGGGCGAATGGATGAGCCAGGATACCCGCATTGCGTTGGTTTCCGCTACCGGTAGTACCCGCATGGGTAAGGCAGTAGGCGCAGCGGTTGGGCAACGACTGGGCAGAAGTTTACTGGAACTGGGGGGCAACAATGCCATCATCATTTCGGCAGATGCCGACCTCGACATGGCCCTGATTGGCGCTGTGTTTGGTGCCGTAGGAACTGCCGGACAACGCTGTACCAGCACCCGCAGACTCATCATTCATGAAAAAGTGTATAATAAATTCAGGGATAAACTGGTGCATGCTTATCAGCAATTGAAGATCGGCGACCCCCTCAATACAAAAAATCATGTGGGACCGCTGATCGATCAGGATGCTGTAGCGATGTACCTCGACAGCATAGAAAAATGTAAAGCCGCAGGCGGAAATTTCATTGTGGAAGGAGGCGTACTGAAAGGCAAGGCCTATACCAGTGGTTGCTATGTGAAACCCTGCATCGCGGAAGCTAAAAACCATTTCCCGGTTGTTCAACACGAAACCTTCGCTCCTATTCTGTACCTCATGAAATACAAAACCATGGACGAAGCCATTGCACTTCAAAATGGAGTACCACAGGGTTTGTCATCGGCCATCATGACCAATAATTTGCGTGAAGCCGAGCATTTTCTTTCTGTAGCGGGGAGCGATTGTGGCATTGCCAACGTGAATATCGGCACATCCGGAGCTGAGATCGGGGGAGCATTTGGTGGTGAAAAAGAGACCGGCGGAGGAAGAGAAAGCGGTAGTGATGCCTGGAAAGTTTATATGCGCCGACAAACCAATACCATCAATTATACCCGAAATTTACCCCTGGCCCAGGGCATTAAATTTAATTTGTAAATATTTGCCAATAAAAGATAAGCGGCTTTGCCAGTTAAAACCCTAAGATTATTTTCGCCAATATAAAATACATATTATGACCAAGACCTTTAAATTACTGATCGGTGCACTCAGTGTGTGTGCCAGTTCATTTGCCCAAACAGCTGCCGTGCCAAAAAGCTGGCATATGCTGGATAAAGAAGCCAGTGGATTTTACGGAATCAGCGCCGACAAGGCATACGACTTCATTAAAAGCAAGAACCTGAAAAGTAAGACCGTGGTGGTTGCCGTGATCGATAGCGGAATTGATACCCTGCACGAAGACCTGAAAGCCATCTTATGGACCAACCCAGGAGAGATACCCGGCAATGGCATTGATGATGATAAGAACGGGTACATCGATGATGTACACGGATGGAATTTTATTGGCGGCAAAGATGGTAGAAATGTAAAAGAAGACAGCTACGAAGCTGCAAGGGTTTACCATGCGCTGAAAGGAAAATGGGGTGGCAAAGAAGTTGACCTGTCAAAATTGACCGCTGCTGAAAAAACTGAATACAATATTTTCAAAAAAGCAGAACTAAAAATAATTGGTGATGGAGATGCTGGCGGAGCCGATATTGACATGCTGAAGCGCATCAAAATAGGCTTATTCAAAAGCGATAGCGTATTGAAAATAGCCCTCGAAAAAGAGGTATTTACCGGCAAAGAACTGGAAAGTTTCGCCGCACGCAATGATGATGAAAGAAAAGCCAAGACAGGCTTACTGGGATTGATGAAAGGCAATGATGCATTGGACCAGACCAATAAGGAATTCCTCGACGGACTTGTTGAATATATTGCAGGAGAAGAAAGAAAAGCAGATGCTAAAAACACCCCTCCTATTGCATATCGCAAAGACATTGTAAAAGATGATGAAACCAATCTGAATGACCGTTTCTATGGCAATAACGATATCATGTCTGCTACACCCATGCACGGTACACATTGTTCCGGTATCATTGGAGCCATTCGCGGAAATGGGAAAGGCATGGATGGCATCGCTGATAATGTTCGCATCATGATGGTACGTGCCGTACCTGATGGTGATGAACATGATAAGGATATCGCCAATGCTATCCGTTATGCGGTTGACAATGGTGCACAGATCATCAGCATGAGCTTTGGAAAAGATTTCTCTCCACAAAAGCAATGGGTAGATGATGCTTTCCGCTATGCAGAAAGCAAGAATGTATTGCTGGTGCATGCAGCCGGCAACGATAGCAAGAATGTGGATACTGCCGATAATTTTCCCAATCCGATTTTTGTTGACGGAAAAGGAAGAGCAGGTAATGTGATTACCGTGGGTGCCAGTTCTGGCAATGACCCTAAGAAAGGCGGCCTCACAGCTTCTTTCAGTAATTATGGCAAACAAGAAGTGGATGTGTTCTCTCCCGGACAACAGATCTACTCTACCCTGCCCGGTGGCAACACGTATGGCAACTTAAGCGGAACCAGTATGGCTTGTCCGCTGGTAGCCGGTATCGCAGCCCTCACGCTCGAATACTTCCCTACGCTTTCTGCCAAACAATTAAAACAAGTGATCGAAAAATCTGCACAGTCGCCCGGTGTTAAAGTAAGAAAACCAGGCTCTGATGAAATGGTTGACCTGAATGAAATTTCAAAAACAGGCGGTATCGTAAATGTTTACGAAGCCGTTAAACTGGCCAGTACCATGAAAGGCGAGTTAAAACCTGGAAAGGAAGTCTTGCCAAAACCAAAAATGGTGAAAAGTAAAAAAGGATAATCTCTCCATATTTACAAAGCGTTTACTCTGACCAGAAAGAGTAAACGCTTTTTGCATTCTAAATTAAAAGCACATGCCAAAACCTAACCCCGATCAATACCCCCCGTATTTCGACCGCTATATCAGTCTGGTGGTAGAACCCGATTGCTACCAAGCATTCCAGCAACAAGCTGAATGGATTCCCGAATTCCTGAACGCCATTTCTGAAGCACAAAGCCTGTTTGCTTATGCCCCAGGAAAATGGACAATAAAAGAATTGATGCAACACATGATCGATTGTGAGCGAATATTCTGTTACCGGGCTTTGTGTATTGCACGAAAAGAAACCGTTTCACTTCCCGGCTTTGATGAAGATGCTTATGCGGCTGCATCTGCTGCCAATGACAGATCGTGGAAAAGCTTAACAGATGAATTTCTGCTGCTTCGTAAAACCACTGAAATATTGTTCAACAGTTTTTCTGAAGAGACATTACAGTTTTCCGGACTCAGCAGCAATAAACCCATCACCGTAAATAGCATCGGCTTTATTTTGGTTGGGCATGTTATCCATCATGTTGAAGTGCTGAGAAAAAGGTACCTATCTGCACAATAGAAATTTCAAATAAAAAAGATGCCGTCTGGCCTTGGGCTAGACGGCATCTTTTTATGCTTATAAAACTACTTACAAATTACTCTTTACCGTATTAGCCTGACCGATCATACGGTTGATCACTTTTACTGACTCATCGATATAAATATCATTGCTGAGGTTGTTCAGCCATTTAGTATTCTTGTCAATTTTCTCTTTGGTCTTATTGATGGTTACTGTATCCACTGCAATATTGGTCACTTTGAGTGCATTACTCAGTTTGGAAAGATCATCCAGTTCCTTATAAGTGGCATTTATTTTTTTCTTCTCTTCACGGTATTTATTATAATTCAATGAATACTTTTTGTCGCTATATTGATTCAACCAGTCAATATCCGATTTGATCTTACTGAATGTGTTGTTCTTTTTGATCTCTTCATTAACATTATTTATCACCAGGTCATTGCTGATGGTACTGGTCCAGGTTTTGTAATCAGCCTTACCGATCTCATCCCAGGACAATGCAGACGGGTTGTCTTTTTCACGAAACTTAAGGTATTCCATCCTGTCTGGCAGAACGATATCCGGTGTAACTCCTCTCAACTGAGTAGCTCCTCCATTGATGCGATAAAATTTCTGCAGGGTCAGTTTGATGCTGCCAAGATCCTCTGATTTATTGGTAGTGAACATTGAATTATCCGATTCGGGATTCAGGGGAATGCTGCGCTGAACGGTTCCTTTACCGTAAGTAGATGTACTGCCGATAATGATCCCGCGTTTATAATCCTGAATCGCAGCAGCAAAGATCTCTGAAGCACTGGCACTGAATTCATCTACCAGCACGGTAAGCGGGCCGCTGTATGCAACGCTCTTGTCCTTGTCTTTCCACTGGTAAGGCTTTTCTTCCCTTCCCTGAACGATACAAATGGGTCCATCTTCAATAAACAATCCGGCCATTTTTACCACTTCAGGTAAAGAACCACCACCATTGCTTCTCAGGTCGAGCACGATACCCTCCACATGTTCAGCTTTTAATTTCTCGATCTCTTTCGCAACATCTTCCGAACATTTTGGCGCAGTGGGGTCATCAAAATTCACATAGAACTCGGGTAGATAAATATAACCTACTTTATGGTCGCCATTGATGATGGCGCTTCTGGCAAAAGTATCATCCAGTTTGATCTCGTCGCGAAGCAACGATACCACTTTGGTACTGCCATCGTTTCTTTTTATGGTAAGTCGCACTTCAGAACCTTTTTGTGCACCCCTGATCAGCTTAACAGCATCCGTCACAGCATAACCTGTAACATCCACTGGCTCAGCTTTACCTTCGCCTATTTTAATGATCTCATCATCGATCCTGATCTCGCCACTTTTCCATGCGGGCATACCGGTGATAAGACTGGCGATCTTGATTTTGCCATCATCATCTTTCAATTGTGCGCCGATACCGAAAAAACTTCCGCTCATCGATTCATCAAATGAACGTTTGTCAATGGGTGGCATATAGTTGGTATGCGGATCCATACTACCGGTGATCGTATTCACGAATGTGCTGAAATTCTCATCCGTTGTTTCATGTGTTTTTTTATTGGCGAATAATCTTTCGATCTGTTTGCGCACCACATCCCTCGCTTCTCTTTCCAGGGTGCTATCGGCTTTCATTACAAAATCCTTGGTATTCTTATTTTTTTCACGATCATCCTGCAATTCAGAATATTTCACCAGTGAATAATATTTCAAACGTTTCCTCCAGCTGTCGGTACGATCTGCTTCTGATTTGGGGAAGCTCAGTTTCTCGGGTTCTAATTCAATATTCTCTTCTTTATTAAAATCGAATGGCTTTGCCAATAAGTCTTTATACAAAACTGAAACTTCATTCAGTCGTTTCAGATAGAGATCATTGATCACAAAGAAAGATTCCAGATCGGCACCGTGGATCTCATCATCGATCTTATTCTCAAATTTTTTGAAAGCATCGATATCTGATTGCAGAAAGATATTCCTGTCATCATCCATTGATTCGGTGAATTTTTTTAGGATCATTTTGGAAAAAGCATCGTCGATCTTTTTCGGACTGTAATGCCCCTGCTCTAACATGATGCCTACATTGCGGAGTACCTTGGCATATTTCGATTTAGGGTTGTCGTTATCTGTCTTTCCCTGCGTAGAGAAGGCAATGAACAGGCTGGCCCCGGTCAGCACCAGTATCACCGGAATGAATTTCTTACTCATCATAAATTGTGCAATTTTTTGCATGTTGTAAAAATAAAGGAAAACACCGTGTTTCTATTTAATGAAAACGCCTGCAAGTGAATAATGTTTTGTTAAAGGCTTTTTTCGGAAAATAATCGTGATGAATGGTAAAAAAAATACTGCCTGATCCCATTTAATTCACAAAAAAACAATTCCCGGCGATTAAACCGGGAATGTTGGGTAACCAATGGGGCTCGAACCCACGACCCTCAGAATCACAATCTGATGCTCTAACCAACTGAGCAGCAGCGGACCCTCATTCCATTATAGTACAGAAGCACCTCTTCCAAAACTCTTTGGCACCTTTTCCGGCACCTATTGTCAGTATGAACTTAATGAATCCGATACTAGAAGTCAAACTTCGTTGACCCTGCCTTCCTTGACCTTAAGAAATCCACGGTTGAGATTTCAAAGGTCTGACTAACTCCCGTTTCATAAGGTTCCAGAGAATTCTTCATAACCCAACCTTCTACAAACCTTGTGTACATATTGCCCTTTTTGTATACTTCGTTACTATTGCACGCCTCGCAACGGAATTTACTTAGAGTCTCGTTGTAAAGATATCCTTTTGCAGTTTTCTGCTCTTTCAAAGTACGGAATAGATCCTCAATTTTTGGCAGTGATCGGTTTTCTGACAAGTCAAAGCCACTTTCCTTCCCGCTAAAAGTTACAGCGTAAGGCTTGCCCGACTCATTGTAAGAGATAGACACCTTTGCTGTTAGTGAACTATTTGGTGTAGTCAGGACTACTTTTTCAACACCTAGATACTTTTTAGCTAATGCGTCAATCTCTGAATAGTTCTGTTTGCTTTGGGTGGTGGTTTTCCTTTGCCCGAATAGCATGTGCGGGATTATTAGCGAAATGATAATTGCGCTCCTTAGAGTGATCTTCATTGAGAGTGAGTTTAGTTTTGATGGTGAATATTATGGCATATATACCATACGTAAATTATGGCATTTGTACCACATTGCCGGGGTGAATAAAACACGCCACAATGAGTATGTAAAAGCTTTCGGAGAAAACTTGCGAAAGATTCGATCTAGTAAAGGTTTCACTATGATGCAACTGGCATTTGAGGCAGACATCGAGTATTCACAAATTGCGAAAATCGAAAGAGGTGTAACTAACACGACTATCTCAACTGCTTATCGTTTGTCAAATGCATTAAGTATACCTGTACATGAATTATTTCGCTTTGAGTTTCCGCCGAAAGCAAAGAAATAAGCTCCACTTCGATTTCAATGGTTCTTCGGTTTTATGCAGGATACAACCATATCAAAGTAATGGGAACAAAATACGGCATGACCTGCAGGCCACTTTTCCTCTTAGAAGTTGATCTGTATTACAAAGCGCTCGAACAAGTACAAGGTGCCGTAGATCTGGTACAGTAGTTGTCCTTTGGGACGAGGTGTACTTGTCACCCGTTCTACCCATAGCGTTATACCGGCTTTAAATGTACCTACTGGCTCGATACAGATCACCCTGAATGGACAGTATAAAACTCGAATGTGACCCTTCGGATTTACCACCAATAAAGCAGTGTCGCTCTTTGGTGTATCATTGTGTTTTAGCATATAGGTGTACTTTAGGTGAATAAAAAGCCTGGCCTTTCCGGCACCAGGCTCACCAACACTCATGGCACTAACTTAAGTACCAGTTGAAGGTCTGGTTCTGGATCGCTGACTTGATATTGTACGCGAAGCTGAATGCGTTTACACCTCGTTCCACGAACTGATCAATGTAGGTTGACTTATTCGCATTGGTAAAGAGATTATACAGTCGCCATAGATTCAAGGTCCCATCATCCATCTTACAGAATGAGTCATCCTTGAAGAAATCGCGCACAACACTACCCATCTGATTATCTCCAAAAAGAAGCTCTGGAATTTCCCTTTTCATCAGCTGAGGAAGAAACTGGTACATCCTTGTCCTGCCAATTAGCCCTGCGAACTGCTGTTCTGTTAGGCTATAGTTGCATAGCTGCTTTAAATGAAACAGATGGTGCTGTTGATTGTAATTTTCCACCAGTGTACGAATGCAAGCCTGTAATTGACAGACGGTACTTACCTTAAGATCCATCATAGCTCCGTCTGACCAAACACATAAGTTGAGGCACACCTTGTTCTGAAACCCAATGAATATCTTGAAGTGTTCATCAGCACCCTTTTTGTTGGAGAGGTTATCAAGGTTGTATGCCTTAACACCACCGATTGTAAGTGATAGACGATTCCCATCTACTACATCACTAATGGACGGAATTTCAAACACAAAGGCCATCCGCTCATAAAATATGGTTCTCTCCCATTCTTCCAGCTGATTGGCAGGTTTATCCTTCGCATTAGGCACTCTTCCCTTTATGGGATGTGAGAGTCTGATTGAGGGCATCAAAATCGTTTCTCCGGGATAGATTTCCGAAACCACGTTATATGTAGTTTCGATGAACTCGGCGCATGATATCAGCCGCTCGTTATCCTTGGTGTACACAGGAATTAGATGCTGAGATTTGATTTCTTCCAGTTCACAAGCAATTGTATTTGCCATGATAAATGGCTTGTCAGTTGATACACTTTCAGTATCAGGCATGGAGAATGTTTGCTCCATCCGGCCCCTAGACTGTACCGTTACTAGGCTTAATGTGTTGTCCATTTGATGATACTTTTAAGTGGTTTGAAATGTGGTTTGATTCAACCGGCCATGTGGCTAAGAGCTGCTGCCGTTGTTCCGTAAATGATGCAGTATACTCTTCCTGAACATTTGCTGTTTGGGCCTTGTACAAAGACAATAGTTCATCTACCGTTTTACAAGCTTGGATACTTTGGAGTATCTGTGTAGCCTTTGTACCTGTAGAGTTAGCATCTCCCATGTTGCACCAGTTGCGGATTTGTTTCCCAGTCTCAATGGTGATCCTGCTTTCGGGCTTTCCCTCAAATAGGCCTGTACGGTCTTTACTTGCTGAGGCATTGTGTTTAATGTCTAATTCGAACACAAGCGTGAACTCATAGTCCATTCCGTCTCTTGTAACACCTTTCATACCTACTTTCTCCGGTATCATCTTGCCGTTCTTTTCCTGTAGTACATAATCCTGTTTACTGCGAATTGTACCAATGATATGGCATTGTGATTGGAGGATTGCCTGTACAAAGTCGTTGTGTCTAGGAGTGAGTTTACTCCAGTTGGTAAAACTGTTACCTGCCATATTTCCATGTGTGTCAAGAATACCACCTGAGCCATCCCACTCATGACTACAGGAGTCAAGAATGATAACCTCGATACCTGCACTTTCACATAGTGCTATTGCCTGTACATACTTTTCAGGAGTAAAGGGTGCTGATAGGCTTACCGTATTAAATGTGCCGAGATTAGAGTAAAGTTCAGCTGAATGGTTCTCGGTATCTATTACTGCGATCTTGGTCCAATCACCACAAAGTCCAAATGCCAGGAACAATGCACTGAAGGTTTTACCTGAACCACTTGGGCCTTGTAGAGCCATCTTGATTTTAGCCCGTTGCCGGGACGCTTTACGAATTTCCATGATTACTACTTGGTTTGGAGTGAATAAAAATGGCAGCACCGCATATTGCAGTCCTGCCAATGATTAAATGACGCGAGTAAATCTATACTTCCGCGTTAGCAAACTCTCTATGCCGTGCTTGTGGTTTAGTCGGCATTACACCTAGCGCATCATCAGGAGCATACTGATAACTGTGAGAGAGCTTAATGATCTCGCCAGTTGCCTTGATAGTATAATCATAAGGTTCTGACTCCACTCGCTTTACTGTACCGGGCAATTCGCTGCCGATCATTGCGTTTGCTGTTTCTTCATCAAATGTGGTAGGGATTAAGCAGGTTCTAGCCGTGATGTAGAACGCTCCTGTTTGTTGTGATTGTACAAATTCAACCCCGCCTTGAATTTTGACGCTGAAGAATGCTGTACCGTCTGTACGCTCTGACTGTTTAACTTCAATTACTTTGACCATGTTGGTGAGTGTTGTGGCCATTTCTGGCCGGTTAATTAATGATGCGCTCTATTCAAGTACATGAATTCGCACACGAAATGCTGCACTAGGTCCCTCTGACACTGTGGTCATGAGGCTGTTGAGTGAGCATATGGTAGTGGATAGTCTGTACCGAGAAGAGAGTGGACACATTGCAATAATTTGTTCATTGCAACATTACCCTGGAATTGAAATCCGGTCCACAATGGGTACCGGCCATTTCCACGCAATACTTAGTACGGGGCTTTCTCAGGAGGTGGTACCGGTTAAGACCGACACAATTCCAAAAGCTGCATAGTGTAGGTGGGGGTATTTTTTTTTGTACAAAAAAGGGCGGGGTATTTGAAATAAAAGGCCAATACCGGCATTTCGTGCAGGAACGGGGTACTTTTTTGCCGATAAGCGTTCTTATTTTGGGGAAAATATTGCAAATGCGCAGTTCTATTTCAGCGACATAATGTCCCAAATGCTTTATAGCATTAGCCACAATCAGTTCTAATACAAAATCGGCAAAAAAACGACCCTTATAACGATGCGCAGAGTAGGTACCAAAATCATGAGACACATTAAGTCCTTAATCTAGAGTTAGAGTATGGAATGCATTAGGCGCTGATTTGTCAGGTTTTTCTAGATGCTTGAATAGTTTGTGTGAAATATCCGAACTCTCTTCAAGAAGTTTGGTTGTAGAGGCAACAACTACATCTATAGCCCCACGTTTTATCTTCCATGGATTAACTATATGTACGGCTAGATTCTCAGTTCGAAATAACACATTCTTTCTTCGTAACCTACCGATTACTTTTTCTGCAGATTGTCCCATTGAAAGATAATCGTAATGCCAAAAAGCATTGTACATCTTTAACTCAGCAATAATTTTCACCACCATCTTAAGTTCTCCGGCATCAAGTGACTGTAAAAGAAGAGGATCAACTCCTACAATGTCTTGCTTTGTAATAACTGTATATCCATTGGCAGCTCCCTTAACAAATTTGCTTCGGGTGAACGTAGTTTGTCTATTTTGAATTGGGGTTTGCTTTTCAGCAACCTCATTCCATAATCTGGCTAAAACTTTGGATGCCTTGTCAGTTTTCTTCATTGTCTCAATTTCTGTATGATTTCGTATACTTTGTAGAATTTTGTGGCAAATTTCTGTACATTTTAGTACATTGATATTCCTCTGAAACTATCTGCCATATTGAATATGCTAATATTTCGTCCCCCATATAAATACACATCTAACTACTAGTGCTTTTTAGGCGTATGCGCTCCTACCGCCCCCGTAATATGCACCCTTTAGGTGGTTGAAAAGAGATATGGTCTTTTCCTCCACATCAACTGGCGTGTACGGCTCCGGAAGCTTCTCGAACAAGTACATGCTTATGACCTTCCGCACATCCGCAGCAGTGGCGTTTTTCTCACTCCAGTTTTCAACTTGAAGAGGCTGCTGCTTTAGCTGTTCAAGTAGTTCAACCGCCACCTCTTTCACTTCATTCCTGTCTTTAGTGGTGAGTTGTGGTTTTAATAACAGATCAAAAATTGCCGCCTGTTCCTCTGTAAGGCCTTCTTTAGCCACACGCTGCTCTTCTGCATTCATTGTCTGAACAAGTTTCATCAACTCTTGAAAAACATTCTCAAGACGCTCCCTGTCCTTTCCATCGTTATATTCCGCTATGATCTCCATATACCGCGTGTAAAAATCTATCCGGGTCGGGTTTTGTTCAATCATCCTTCGCAATCTTTGTTCTACCTGTTCTTTTAGGTTGGCGAATGTAGTGTTTTTATGCGGCGATTTCTCGTATAGTTGTTTGATCAGGTCAAAGTCAAGGTGGCTAATATCTATGATAGTTCCCTCACTGTATGGCTTGCTCATTCCTACATCATCCTCCGTTTTGGTGATGGAATCATCAACAATATCCTGCAACTGTTTCATCAGTTCTGTGAGATCAGCTTCCTTGGTGTTCTTCTGTATCCTGTCGTACAAGGCCTGTATAGCTTCTTTCTGTGGTACAAGGTGTGAGGCCCTGGCATCTAGTCCAACCGCCATGTACTTCTTGAATACCATCCTCGCCAGTACCTCATACCGCTTCTTGGTTTCTTCATTGGTGTAGATTGCATCTTCACCATCTTTTATGGCACGTAGTCGCAATAGCCCTTCGGTATCAACTATCCGGCTGAGATCAAAGTTCAACTCATCATGCAGGTAAGCCTCTGTAGCATCAATGGTATCTTTCAACTCTCCGATGAGTTCTTCAGTAGGCTTGATGATGTCCTTTGCTTTATTGTTCCCCATACCGTTATCACCGAATGCATATACAGCCAGAGCATCCAACAGGTTCTGGTAGGTATCAATATAGTCAACGATCAACCCGTTGTTCTTCCCATCGCTCACCCTGTTTGCCCTTGCGATGGTTTGCATCAGCGTATGAGCTTTCAAAGGCTTGTCTATGTACATGGTCGATAAGGTAGGCACATCGAATCCTGTGATCCACATAGCGCAGACTATCGCCAGCCTGAATGGATTGTCTTCTTCCTTGAATTCGGTTTCCAGGTCCCGGTTGTTCATCTTTTCACGGTGCACCGTAATATTCAGGTCCCATGCTTTGAACTTGTCGATCTCATTCTGTTCGCCACTTACAACCACGGCCACCTCCGTTTCCTTGATCCACTGCAGATTCTGAGCCCTGGCAAGCAACTCCTGGTCATCCTCCTCCTTTGGTAGCTCCTTCTCAGTATTTACAATGTAATCTTGCATCGCTGCTGTTATATAATTGTACATTTTCACCGCTGTGACCTTATCTATGCAGACCACCATGGCCTTACCCTTGTAGCCCCGGTTACAAAAATGCTGAACAATATCCTTCGCAATAGCCTTTAACCTGTGTTTGGCCGTCAGTACCGGGTACTCGTTGGAAAAGAGTTGTTCGAGTCTTGTCTTTTGATCTTCATCCAGGTCAGCCTGCTCGATGGCATCCCGCATCTGTTGGGTGATCTGTACATTGTCAAGCTTCAATAACTCTCCTCTATTCTCATAGTACAAGGGCACCGTAGCGCCATCATCCACACTGCGTTTGAAATCGTATATGGAAACATAATCACCGAATATACGCTTGGTGATCTCATCGTTCTTGAACAGCGGTGTACCAGTAAAGCCGATAAATGCAGCATTGGGCAGAGCTTTGCGCATATTGATGGCAAGGCTGCCTGCCTGTGTCCTGTGCGCTTCATCTGAGATGACGATCAGGTCATCCCGTTCTGTACAAACATCATCGAAGTTGAACTTGTGAATGAGTGTGAAGATATATCGTTTGTCTTCTTTCAGTAGTTGCCGTAAATTATCACCGCTTCCGGCCTTTGCACTGAACGGGTTTTTCTTCCCCGGCTCATGCTGTGGTACCACACCAACCCCGCTAAATGTGCCGTAAATTTGTGTATCAAGTTCATTGCGGTCAGTTACTATCAGGAATGAATAGTTGCCGGTGAACCTGCGGTGTATCTTCTGGCAGTAAAACACCATGCTGTAACTCTTCCCACTACCCTGGGTATGCCAGAACACGCCCAGCTTCTGCCGCTCTTCCTTGCTGATCAGCCCCTGTTTATATTGCTCATGCTTGTTTGCGAAATTGTGGATGGCTTTGTTCACCCCGATAAACTGGTGGTTTCGGGCAATGAGCTTTACAACAGAACCCATTGTCTTTGTATCGAAAAGGATGAAGTTCTCGAAGAGATCTAAAAACCTGCTTTTATCGCAGATACCCTTGATGATCGTCTCCAGACTCACAATACCTTCCTCATCTTCTTGTATACGTTTCCAATCATTGAAGTGTTGGTACTTGCCAGTGATGGACCCAACCTTACTATCCAGACCATTACTGAGAATAACGAAAGCATTGCAGTGGAATAAGTGTGGTATTGTTGCCTTGTAATCTTTAAGGTTGTTGGCATAAGCGGTTTCGAGGTTTTTGTGTACCGCTTTAAGTTCAATGAAAAGTAGCGGAATACCGTTCACAAATCCAATGATATCCGGACGACGCAAGTACCCGAAATTACCCACTACCCATAGCTGCCTCACGGCAATGTACTTGTTGTTCTTTGGGTTCTCAAAATCGAACAATCGTAAGCGCTGATCTTTCAAATACTCGCCTTTCGCGTTCCTGTAGTCCACCTTTATACCATCCCTCAACAAATCGTACTTCTCGTAGTTGATGTCGCCTAAAGTTTTGGAAGAGGAGTATTCTGCCAATTTCTCAATTGCCTGCTGGTAGGCTTCCTCAGGTACATTGGAATTGTACTTCTTTAGTGCCTCAAATACATATCTGTACAAGATAGTCTCCTTCTTATTCTCCCTACCCAGCATTCCGTCCGGCCCAAAAGTTTCGGCATCATAAGCTACTACAGTGTCCCAACCCAATTGCTCGAATAGGTCGATAGCTGTTTGCTCTATGAGTTTATCTTCTCCGTACTGATAGGCCATTATTTAGCTTTTAGGATATGCTTGTTAATGAATGGCTCAAGATCTTTTATAGCATCCATTAGATCATTGGCATACTGCTGAACCAGAGAGTTTCTATTGTTTGGATGGATCTTCTTTAGACTCGACAGTTCTGAGAAATCCTCAGGAAAATATTTGTAATACGGGAAGTTAGACCCATATTTCCATCCGATAATTTTGTTCTCTTTTGCTATCTTCAAGAGTTTGTCTTTGTTGAAAATTATAGGCTCAGGACAGAACCACAACCCATAAATTCCTACAGATGACGACGCTCCTATACTAATAGAGAACTCACATTCCTCATGCGTATCTTTAGTGTAAAACTCTTCACGGTATAAAGTGATCTCTGGATCGGGACCATCGAATTCAGATATATATACCTTCCAACCCCGGTTGCTCGTTAATAGTTCTTCGCATCGGATCTTGACATCTGTCCAGAAATCGTAGATCAGTTTTTCTCGGACATCAGCAAAGTTGTCTACCATATCACAAATCGCATCGAAATTCTCAGGATCTACTACAAACTTGTAGAACTCTTCTTGATACTTTGTCATCGGCAAATTGTTTTAAGTGTTTGGATGTATTGCATAACTGTGTATCGTACAACAGGAGCTTCAATTTCTTCCATACAGTTCTGCAACCAGGTCAATATGTGTTTATCATATGAGATAACCTTAAAGACCCGACTTTTGGAAAGAATATCCATATCTGTGCTGTCTAATGAGTTCTCCGCAGGATTATGTTCAAATGGTGTTAGGTATATTAACCGAATGTTATTCTCGTCATATCCACGTAAGGACATTGCGTATTTGAGATATCTGGCTAATTGTTCCTTCTGATCACCTGCAAATATTTTATTCTCGATTATCCATAAATACGGATTGTGTATATTGTTATGTTGGACAAAGATGTCTATTTGCCCAAATCGAGTAAACAATTCGTCCTGTACTTTTATCCTACTCTTATCGAACTGATTGAATCGTTCTTTATCCGAATCGTCAAACACTACGTCGATAAACTTCTGGAAGAACAAATCTCCTTGTGAATGTGTACCCTTGGGATTTAGTAGGTTGCATAGGATAGGAGTGTGTACTAAAACCTCGAAGTAGTTCACCTTCATTATATCAAACATATTGAAATGACCAGCTTCTTTTCTATCAAGCTCAAGCAGTTTCGGCTCCAACCCCTTGTAGCGCTGCAGTACTAACCTACAACTATCCAATTTTAGTGATGTATGGTTATCGAGAGCCGCCGTTTTGAATGATTTGTAGCGGCTGACCAGAGATTCAATATAGTGAATATTGTCGTTCACTTTCAATTTAGTTGACTGTTGGTTGACGTTTCTGCTCCTTTGGTTTCACATATACAGCTTCTGCCTCAGCGGCCATCATTTCTTTGCTTGGCATCTCTATTATTGTACTTGCACTGTTATCCCCCGCAACCTCTATCTCGCCACTCATAAGCTTTGGCAAGAGTATACCTCTTGCTTGACGGAGTTGGGAGTTTTGGTTGAATAGATTATGTAACATAGAGAATAGCAACATGCACTTCTCATCAAATGCTTGTATCGCATTATTGTTGGGTAGTGATATTGGATTACTGAGCGCATGATTTCGATTCAAGCCTGGAACTGCAGCATCACTATTGTCAAAATGCTGATCGTACTTAAGGTTGTGATATAGAAAGTAGAGGCTCACATTGGAGGTGATATAATAGACCGTATCAATTGGATAAAAAGGCAAAAACGACCAAAACACACTCCCCACGTTACCCTTTCTTCCTAAGATCAACCCTGGCCCATTGACAATATAATCTTTATGAGTACCCACTACCCCACTTGATCCATATACAGGAAACTGCCCAGGAGTACGAGTATCAGCTTTAAGGGATTTACCATAGTTGAGAGTCAGTATCTCGCCCAAAGTTGTGTGTTCTAAAATGCTATCCTCCCCCATCATCATCTTATACTCACACTTCGCCGCTTCTTCCAACAGTTTTATCCGGCGCAGGTTATTCTCGATCAGATCATCGTATGCACTGAGGATTGAGGCAATGCGGCGTTGAATCGGTAGTGATGGAATTTGCAATTCAAAACCCCGAATATCTTTCAGCAGCAAATTCTTCTGAGCGGTCCCACTTCCTAAGGAGACTAGTTGTTCCAAATCGTGGATAATGGCATAATACAAGAAGTAGGCATCCACAATGCTTTGATCCGGTTTTAGTATTGCGACACTTTTCTGAAAGGTTGTCCTTTTGGTAAAGTCGTCATTTCTAGCAACAGCCATTCTTCCCAGTGTGCCACTATTGGAAATAATTACATCCAAAGCCTCATACCTTGTTCGTTTATGTGCATCAAAAAAGTCTTGCTCAGTAATTTGACGTGCATTCTCATAGTTAATGCACCCGCCCTCTACATCTTTTGCGCTGATAAAATAGTAGCCGGAGTTTTTTTCATTTGTGCAATCGCCGTGTTTCCCATCGGTGATGTACTTGCAGATATCTTTGAGTTGTAGTTTCACCCGGTCCATCTATGATATCGTTTTGTAGGTAGATGAAATGGTATCAACCAATTGCATGGCTTCAGTATTCAAAATGTCCAACTCCGTATGGATCGCCTGCAGTTTCTCCTCCCAGTTCTCATCCACATCAGCACTGGTATCAACCCCCACATAGCGGCCAGGGCTAAGACTGTAATCCTTGGCAGCCACTTCGTCTATGCTTACCAGCTTGCACAAGCCGGGTACATCGGTATATTCTCCATCCACAAATCGTTTCAAGATCCATCCACACTCATCAGTAAGGTATTTCATTTGTCGCCATGATGCGGAATTCTTATCATGCCTGTCAATCATGATACGCAAACTGGTTTTTACCTTCACTTCAAGTACTTCCTTATGCCGCTGCACATCGAATTCCTTTTCATGTGTTTCCCATGCGGTGAGCCATTGTTTGTATAATTGTCCGATATGCTTAAACTGAGGTTGTAAACGATGATGCAGGCTCTGCAACAGTATCCATTGGTTGTGCAAAGTATTGTGTGCATTCAACTTGTCGTTTAGCAGGGACTCCCAATCCTTCGCTTCTTCCTCCCACCCTTCAATATCACTTGTCAGCGTCTGTATGGACTTTTCTAATTCCCCTGCAATACCATCCAACTGGTTGATCCCCGCCTTGTATGCCTTAACATCTTTTGTCTCTGCAAATTCTACCTTGTTGCCGAGATCATTAATGTCAGCAGCTGCCTTCTGTACCTGGGTCATTTCATCCCTCAAACTCCCGGTAAAGTCTACGAGTTCCTCCATAGCGTGCCTCAACCTGCTGAGCAGTATTCTGGCAAAATAAGCCTTATCGCCTCTGTACATCTTGACAATGGCGGTCAGGTTCTCCAGTTGCTCGGGGCTGAAATCATTGATAGTAGTAGTCACTTTGCGGAATACTTTACGGGCATCCAGCATCAGAATCTTATCGTGACGTTTCTTGTCCTTCTCTTTTGCCCGGTCGTAAAACCATAATGTACAAGGCAGGCTGCGCGTGTAAAAGAAGTTGTTGCCAATGGATACCATAATATCAACAGCTCCTGTCTTTACCAATTGCTCACGGATGAGTTTTTCGCTATGACCTGCATCACTGGCACTGCTGGCCATTACAAACCCGGCCCTTCCCGTTTCATTCAGGTATCCATAGAAGTACTGAATCCACAGGTAATTGCCATTGTCGTTCTTGGGTAAGCCAAAAGGTATTCGCGGATCATTCTTCACTACTTCCCTATCCTTGTCCACCTTATCCACGTTAAAGGGTGGATTGGCCATCACATAATCGCATTTGCCCACCAGTTCATGTTTGTCCTCATAGAAGGTATTCCCTTCCAGTACATTGCCCTCAAGACCATGCACGGCCATATTCATCTTTGCGATATTGGCGTTGGTACTGGTCTTCTCCTGTCCGTAAAATGTAACTTGCTTATTAGGGTCCTTGTGTAGCGCCTCAATGAAATGCCCGGTCTGTACTGCCATACCAAAACTTCCGCATGCAGGATCCAATACCGTGCCATGGGTGGGCTCAATGAAATTTACGATGGTGGACACCAGGGAAATGGGTGTAAAGAATTCACCACCCTCCTGTGCCCCCTTTATGGCAAAGGCATTGAGGAAGTACTCGTATATTTTGCCGAACACATCACCGGTGGCTTTTCGTAGTGCCTCCTTGTTGAAGATGCGCAATAGTTCATGCAGCAGTGATTTCTCGAAAGCTGTGTATGTCTTGGGTAAAACTCCTCTGAGGGTTTCGTTCTCCTCTTCCACCAGGCGCATTGCGTTGTCGATTTCGGCTCCGATATCTGCATTGTCCGGAAGATCAACCAAGTAATCGAATTGGGCTTCAGTTGGCAAGTATATAGCACCCTTAGCCCAAAAGTCATCCCGGTTTATTGGTCGTCGGCCACGCTTTGGGTGCACGGGTAATGTAGGTTCAACCTCAGCCCTGATTTGTTCAAAGCGGTTAGTAGCATGGCGTAAAAAGATAAGGCCCAAGATGGGCATTGTGTATTCTGTTGCTGTAAGTTTACTATTGGCTCGCAGCTGATCTGCGGCTTCCCATAAATCGGCTTCAAGTTGTTTTAGCGCTTCAGCAATCATAGTTCGGGTTTAGTTAATTCCACTCTTTCTACAGTAGTATACTGCAAAGTACAAAAAGATGCTTTAAATGTGGACTTTGAACCCTTCATAAATTAGAGGATGAAAAAAGAGAGAGCCTGAGCCCTCTCCTTCATTCAAGTGACAATAAGTGGCAGCCGCAGATTGATTAATGCATCAACACCTGTAATAGCTTCACCTAGCTTCTTTAGTTCCACCTGAGCATAGTGTCTTTCCGTTACCAGTACAGAGGAGTGCCCCATTAATTCACTCACTACTTTCATCGGTACATTATAATACAGTAGTGCTGAACCGAAGGTTTTTCTGGCAACCTTATGCGTAAGCGGCTTATCAATATTACAGATGGCTGCAACTTCCTTGAGGTAGCTGTTAACCTTTTGATTGCTCATACGCGGTACAAGCGATGGAGAGACGTAGTATGCAAGCAATCCTTGTGAATAGAATTTGAACATGATGTCCTTCGCCTTTTTCAGCAACGGTATGTTTATCAGTTTACCGGTTTTTTGACGCGTGTAACTAATCCACAAATTACCATCAACACCTGTTACAACATTATCATCCCTGCTGATGCTCATCGCATCAGAGTAATGTAACCCGGTGTAGACACTAAACAAGAATATATCGCGTACCCTCGCAAGTCTGGGTTGTGCAAATTGAAAGTTCTCTAATATTGTCAACTCGTCAATGGTAAGGTAAACTACATTTAGTCGATCATGTTTGAATCGGTGACCTGGGAATGGGTTTGCACTCATCCACTTGTGATCAATAGCAATTTTCGTGATAGACTTCAACTTCTGTACAACCTTGTTTACCGTAACCATTTTCATCTTCCTCTCTGACTTCAGGTAGGTTTCCAATTCTTGCAGGAAGCTCAGGTTCACCTTGGTCAGTGGGATATCCTCAGTGTTGTACTGATGTTTCAGAAAATGCTTCACTGCATCTGCCATCTGAACAAACTTACGTAGCGTCGCTATCTTGTACTCAATGTTCTCTAACTTCTTCATCGTCGTAAAACGGTACTGGTATACTTGCATGAGTGTACGGCAGGCAGCTTTGTCTAACCCTTGCAGTTTGCTTACGATGTCTTCTACTTCAAAGGTCTCTGCTAGTTTGAATAAGTCGGCCTCTGCCTTGTATACCTTTTGTACAAGGAGACTGATCTGTTGGTTTACGGTTTCAGCTTTAGGTGATTTTCCCTTAGCACGTTGTTTAGTTTGATCCCAGATACTAAGTGGAACAGTGCAGCCGATCATAAAGCGTTTCTGTCTGCCCTTGTACAGTATCCTGCAGTACAGAGGCATTTCTCCATTAGCGTTTTCTCTGGAAGAAATAGCCATGAAGAGGATGTTTAACTGGTTGGTCATATCGCTATGTTTTAGATGACGTGATGAATAGCGACAATGAGTGGAAGGAAAAGGTGCAAAGTTTAGAAGCACCTCTAAATAAAAAGTTGAAGCACCTCTTAAAGCACCTCTCAGAGGTTGAAGAAGTAAAAAAGCGGATTACGACCTTATGCCGAAATCCGCTTCTGTGCTGTATCTACGAGGGAGTTTATTTTTCCCCCGCTAGAAAGTGGGTAACCAATGGGGCTCGAACCCACGACCCTCAGAATCACAATCTGATGCTCTAACCAACTGAGCTATGGCTACCGTATTGAGGACGGCAAAAATAAAGAAATTCGCGGCTTATTCAAAATTACATTTCAAAAAATGAGCAGCCTTCTTGCTGCAAGAGGCTGGAATGCCTGAGTTTACTAATTTAATGCTGTAGTTTTGCAGCCGCAACAGCACCTAATATATGACTTGGACCCATTATATTTTTCCGGTAATTATTTCTGCATTTACAGGTTGGGTAACTACCTGGATCGCCATCAAGATGCTATTCCATCCACGTGATCCCATCAATATCCTGGGCATCAAGATCCAGGGTATCTTCCCTAAGAACCAGAAGCTGATTGCCCAAAAGCTGGGCCAGGTGGTGAGTCGTGAGTTGCTTTCATTTGCGGAGATCGAAAAAAAAGTGACCGATCCGGAGAATCTTAGCAAACTGAAACCCGAAATAGAAAAACATATCGACAGCTTTTTACGCGATAAATTAAAAGATACCTTCCCCATGCTGTCGATGTTCATCGGCGATAAAACCATCAACCAGTTAAAAGCTGCTTTTTTGATGGAACTGGAAAGCCTTTTCCCGGTACTCATGAAAAGCTATATGACCAAACTGGAGCAGGAACTTGATCTGGAAAAAATTGTAACCGAAAAAGTAGCCAGTTTTTCTTCCAATAAGCTAGAAGATATCCTGAACCAGATTACCAAAAAGGAATTCAAGTTCCTGGAACTGGTGGGTGCCGTGTTTGGAATGATGATCGGCATCGTACAAGTACTCGTGCAAAGCTTCATACATTAACATTTCTTTTAAACTTTTTACTGTTCCCCATGTTATATAGCCATTCATCAATGAATTGACTGTAATCCGGTCGTTTGCACTGACATTTGCCAAAATTTATAATCAGACAACTATTAAAACACAACTAGTAATGTATAAGAAACTTTTATTACCTACCCTTCTTGCCCTACTATTCTTTAACCAGTCTGCCATAGCTCAAATGCCAGGAGCAGGTCGTATGATGGGTGGACAGAACATGAATATGGGCCATTTTTATGGAAAGATATTGGATGCCGCCAATGGCAAACCCATGGATGCAGCCTCTGTCCAATTGATTCAAAGTAAGTTTGATACGGTTAGCAAGAAGAGAAAGGATGTGGTTGTAGCCGGAATGCTCAGCTCAAAGAAAGGAGAATTCAGCCTCGAGAACTTACCGATCATGGGTAGTTTCAAACTTAAGATCACGGCCATAGGCTATAAGACTCATGAGCAAAAAATTGCTTTTGAAATGAATATGAATGCTGCCAAAAATGGTGACTACAGCAGCATGCTCAATGGAGTGGATAAAGACCTGGGGAATATCAAACTTGATATTGATGCCCAACAACTTCAAAATGTAACGGTAACCGCCAGTAAGCCCATGCTTACGATGGGGATTGACCGCAAAATTTTCAATGTAGAGAAGAACCTTACCAGCGTAGGCGGAACAGCCGTTGATGTGATGAAGAATGTACCATCAGTGAATGTGGATATCGATGGAAATGTAAGTTTACGGAATGCTGCCCCACAAATATTTGTTGATGGCCGCCCTACTACCCTTACCCTTGATCAGATCCCCGCTGATGATATTGCCAGCGTAGAGATCATCACCAACCCATCAGCTAAATTTGATGCCAGCGGTGGTGGAGCAGGTATCTTAAACATCGTACTCAAGAAGAACCGTAAAGCCGGGTACAATGGAAATCTCCGTGCCAGTGTGGATTATCGCGGAAGGCCCGGTTTCGGCGGCGATTTCAACATCAAACAAAGTAAAGTGAATTTCTTTGCCGCTGGTATGCTGGGGGTAAGAAAATCGATCAGTACGGTAACGAGTAAACGCACAGACTTCCTTAATTCAGGTATTGCCAATCTTTCTCAAGACAATGCACCCGTAAACAATGGGGTGTTTGCATTTGGGCGACTGGGGATGGATTATCTGATCGACAACCGTAATACACTCACCATTGGTGGTAATATCATGCACGGACATTTCGTAACCGACGACCAGATTAATATCTACAGAGATACTGTAGGGGTTAATATTGTCCGCGACAGGGGAAGCCGTACCAGCAAAAATGTCGGCAATTTTAACAATGTGGGATCCACCCTTAGCTTCAAACATAATTTTGCGCGGGCGGGTAAGGAATGGACAGCAGACCTGAATTACAATTACAGCAAAAATGACAATACCGGCGATTACAACACCCAGTATTTTTATATCAACAATAATCCCAAAACTCCCGCCTATGTTGAACAAGCGAAAGGTGGTGGTACCAGCGGATTTTTTACCGTACAAACAGATTATGCCAACCCTTTCAACAGCAAGATGAAGATTGAAGGCGGAATCAGGGCAGCGTTCCGGAACTTCACCAGCTTCAACGACAACTATATCCAGGTGAGTCCGGGCCAGTATATTTTAATGAGCGGACTCAGCAACAATTATAAATTTGATGATGCCGTATATGCAGGTTATGCCACCTTCTCGCATCAACTTAAAAAGATAAACTACCAGTTAGGCTTACGCGCCGAAAGTTCGGCTTATACAGGCGACCTGATCACTAAAACACAGCATTTTAAAACGAATTATCCGTTGAGCCTGTTTCCCAGTGCATTTGTTACTTACAAACTCACCGATAAACAAGACCTGCAGTTGAATTATTCCAGGAAGATCAATCGTCCTAATTTTTTCCAGCTGATCCCGTTCATCGATTATTCAGATTCACTGAATCTTTCTGTGGGTAATCCTAAACTGACACCCGAATTCACCAACCTGCTGGAGATCTCTTATGCTAACCAGTATTCAACAGGTAATACATTCCTGGCCACTGCGTATATGCGCAATACCAATGATATGATCACCCGTTTTCAGTATAAGGATGCCAACCCAAATCCTGCTAAATTAGACAGCGTGATCATCAGTACCTATGCCAATGCCAACAGGAGTTATACTGTAGGATTGGAACTTACCGGAAAGAATAAGGTCAGCAAATGGTGGGACCTGACCACCAACCTGAACCTGTTCAGTTCTACGATCCAAGCCGGCAACCTGGCGGGGGGTGTGAACAGTAATTTATTCAGTTGGTTTGCTAAGATCAATAACAACTTCAAACTTCCGAAGAATTATTCTATTCAATTATCGGGTGATTATACAGCTAAAACACTGGTTGCACCCGGTGGAAGTGGTGGTGGAAGAATGGGAGGCGGTATGTTTGGCGGCGGTTCGCAGCCCAGTTCACAGGGATATATCAAACCTGTATATGGAGCCGATATCGCCCTCAAAAAAGAATTCCTGAAGAACAATGCAGCTTCACTTACCCTGCAGTTCAGCGATATCTTCCGTTCCAGGGTTTATGCTACACATGCTGAATCGCAGTATTTTGTTCAGGATAATGAACGCAGGCGCGATCCGCAAATGGTTCGTCTGAACTTCAACTGGCGTTTTGGTAAAATTGATGTGTCGCTCTTTAAAAGGAAGAACCTGAAAGGAGAAATGGAGAACATGCAGAATGCACAGCAGGGCATGGGAAATTAACCAGATCAGTATAAATCTCAATATAATGAGCAGTACAAAATTTTGTACTGCTTTTTTTATTTGCAGGGATAATTAGCTTTAATTTGCTTACAAATTTTATCGATGAAATCTATAAGTTTTAAAAGCCTGCTCCCCCACCTGATCGCTATCGCCATTTTTTTGATCGTGGCAGTTGTATTTTGTAAACCAGCTCTTGAAAAAGACCTGGTTTTACAACAAAGTGATATCGCAGGCTGGCAGGGAATGAGCCACCAGTCGTTCCAATACAAGGAAGCCCACGGCCATTTCCCGCTCTGGGCCAGCAATATGTTCAGTGGCATGCCTGCCTATCAGATAGCCATGGATGGTCCCTGGACTCCCCTGAGCATCATCCACAGCATCATTACCCTTTGGATGCCCATTCCCATTAGCTTCTTCTTTCTGGCTTGTATCAGCTTTTATTTTTTATGCCTTTGCCTGCGCATCAAGCCCTGGGCAGCCATATTGGGAGCACTGGCCTTTGCCTATTGTACTTTCGACCCCATCATCATAACCGCAGGGCATAATACACAAATGTTTGCCCTGGCCTATGCCCCTGCTTTACTGGGAGCCGTGATCCTGATCTATGAAAAGAAATATATTTCAGGGTTTGTGCTAACAGCCTTGTTCACGGCAATGGAGATATTTCAAAATCACCAGCAGATCAGTTATTACCTGTTCATCATCATTGCCGCTATGTCGGTGGCCTATATCATCCGCTGGGTTAAAGAAGGTTCAATAAAACATCTTGCCATATCTCTTGCGCTGACCGCCGTAGCCGGAATTCTTGGAATTATGGTGACTGCCAATAACCTGCTCCCTGTTTATGACTATGCAAAAGAATCCAAACGTGCCGGGCAGCTGGTAATGGATAATGGCAATAAACATGATGCAGTTGCCGGTGGAAAAACAACCGGCCTCTCAAAAGATTATGCTTTTCAATGGAGCTATGGTAAAGAAGAAAGTCTGGGCCTCATGTTCCCCGGCGTTCAAGGCTACGGCATGTATTATACAGAGAGAGACGGAGAACAACACCTGTTCCCAAAACTGGATGAGAACTCACATGTAGCAAAATTCTTTATTGATAAATTAAATGCCCCCGAAGACCAAGCGGCTAATAATGCCATGCAGATGAGTACCAGCCTGTATTGGGGCGATCAACCCAGTACAGTAGGACCGGTATACTTAGGTGCAGTGATCTGTTTTCTATTCATCTTTGGTTTGTTTTATCTCGATAGCAAACATAAATGGTGGTTATTGGGCGCTTCTGTATTTGGTATTGTATTGGCCTGGGGAAGTCATTTCGCCGGGTTCAATTATTTCATGTTCGACCATCTGCCCTTGTACAATAAATTCAGGGTGCCTACCATGGCCATGGTGATACCTCAGTTATTGTTCCCGATTGCAGCGGCATTGGTAGCGAATAAACTGATGGATAATACCGATGAAACCGGCTGGAAAAAATTCCGGATGAGTGCGATAGCCACAGCAGCGGTATTTTTATTGGTAGGCTTCATCTATCTTAATTCCGATTTCAGCAGAGAGAATAAAGACAGAACCAAGGCCTTTAATGAGATCATTAAGAGTGGCGGAACTAATGCTGCGGCAAAAATGGATTCTTTGAATGTACAGTTCCCCCCTAGTTCGGATAACCGCTTGTATGAAAATATCATGTTCAATAGCAAGGGCGATGAGCAGATATCGAAAGGAATAATCAGTGCTTTACATAAAGACCGGTCGGATCTGTTCAGCGGAAGTTTATTGCGTTCACTTGTTTTTGTACTGATCGCCCTCCTGATCGTTGGCTTGTATTTGAAAAAGAAGATCAATGCGATCATCCTCATCAGCGGACTCACCCTGGCAACAGCAATTGATCTGTTATTGATCGATTCTAAATACCTGAATGAAAAAAGTTTCGACAGCAAGGATAAATATGAAGCCGCTGAGTTCCCGATCTCTGAGGCCGATAAAATGATCATGGCCGATAAGGATCCTAATTTCAGGGTTTACAATGAAGCCGGTGGCGATCCCTTCCAGGAATCAAAAACATCGTATTACCATAAATCCATTGGAGGTTATCACCCGGCTAAACTGGGTATTTATGATGATCTGGCAGCTAATCAGTTATCTGGTAATCCCAATGTAGCCGTGTTGAATATGCTGAACACCAAATATGTGATCAGACAAAATCAGCAAGGCAATGCTGTATCGGCGCTGACCAATCCGGGTGCGCTGGGCAATTGTTGGTTTATAAAATCTATTCTGTTCGTGAAAGGGCCGGTAGAAGAAATGAGATCACTTAATAATTTCAACCCGCGCGATACTGCTTTTGTGGATGAATCATTTAAAAGCAAGCTAACTGCGTTTACCCCTGCTGATAGTTCGGCCAGCATCAGACAAACAACATTCGACAATGATGCCATACAATACGAAAGCAATGCGACTGGAAGTCATGCTGCCATATTCAGTGAAGTGTATTATAAGGATTGGAAGGCCTATATCGATGGCAAACCCGCTGATTGTTTTAAGGCAAACTATGTACTGAGGGGTCTGGTGATCCCGGCCGGAAAGCATACCATTGATTTTAAATTTGAGCCAGCCGCTTATTATCTGGGTATTACCATCACCAAAATTTCCAGTGCTATTTTATCGTTGCTGGTATTGGGCTATTTGGGATGGCTGATCTGGGGAGTGGTAGGAAAAAAGAAAGACCCTCAATCATAATCATGCAATTGATCATGATTAAAAAACAGGTCAAGCTTTTGCTCATCGTGTAATGCAGGAAAATAATCAACATATTGCCGCCCTGGTATCGTACCCGGTTTACCCAGCAAAGATGGGTGGACAAAAAGGCATTGCTTTTTTTTACCGGTACCTGAGTAAGCTGGTACCCGTTACTGTTATTTCAACCAGAAATAATATAAAAGAGGATGTTGATGGAGTGAGCTTATTGCCGGTGATCAGCAATTCAGCCTCCAGGTATTACAACCCTTTTCTTTTCTTTACACTGAAGCGGATCATGAAAGAACGATCCATCAGTCACCTGATACTCGAACACCCCTATTATGGCTGGCTGGGCATGATGCTGCGTCTGTTTACCCGAACAACTTTGATCGTTCATTCGCACAATATAGAATCCCTGCGGTTCAAAAGCATGGGCAAATGGTGGTGGGGGATTTTATGGAATTATGAAAAGCTAACCCACCGGATCGCGCATTTCAGTTTTTTTATTCAGGATGATGACCGGGAATATGCCATCAAAAATTTTAAACTGGATCCAAATAAGTGCACCACAATTACTTATGGATTTGAATTGAACGGAGCTCCTGCACAAGCGGATAAGGATATCGCCAAACAAGCGATCCTGAATCAGTACTCGATCAGTGCAGATAACCTCATCCTCCTGTTCAATGGTACACTCGATTATCAACCCAATACTGATGCGCTGGATATTTTATTAGAAAAAATAAACCCGGCATGGATGGCCATCCCCGGTTTCAAATACAGTTTGATCATCTGCGGCAACAAATTGCCCGAGCGATATGCAGGCTTAGCCGCTTATCGCAATAAAAATATCATCTACGCAGGATTTGTAGATGATATCACTACTTATTTCAAGGGTGCCGATATCTTTATCAATCCGGTAATGGATGGTGGCGGTATCAAGACCAAAGTAGTGGAAGCGTTGGGCTACAACCTATCGGTTCTGAGTACACGAAACGGAGCCATTGGGATTCCCCAGGAGATCACCGGTGATAAAATGAAGATCCACGACAGTGAGAATTGGGAAGATTTTGCAAAACAAGTGTTGACCATGAAAAACGGAAGTACAGTCCCTCCTGCTTTTTTTGACCATTTTTACTGGGGCCATATTGCTGAAAAAGCTGTAAAGCATTTGCCTATATAACTGAACATGCTGACCATTTCTATCATAACCATATGTTATAATAACCTACAGGATCTATTGGATACCTGTACATCTGTTGATGCACAACTGCTGGCACCCTATGAGCACATCATTATTGATGGATCAGTGTTACCCGACATCAAAAACTATCTTGAAAATAATAAAGCACCCCATTACCGGAAATGGATTTGTGAACCTGACCATGGTATAGCCGATGCCTTTAATAAAGGCTTAAAAAATTGCACTGGCGATATCGTGGTGATGCTAAATTCAGGAGATAGCTTTATTGATGCACAGGTAATTACCACGGTAACAGAAACATTTCAGCAGCATCCCGATATACAATGGCTTCACGGTAAGTATCAACTTTTAAGGGGCAACCGCGAGGTGGTGATTGGAAAACCTTTTGAAAAATCGAAATTATACCGGGGCATGCGCAGTATTTGTCACCAAACCATGTTTCTCAGAAGGACATTACATACGCGATACGGGTATTACAACACCGATGAAAAAATCGGAATGGATTATGACCTGCTTTGTCGTATCTCAGATGAACCTTTCTATTTTATACCCAAAGCCCTGGTGAATTTTGCCCCGGCAGGCACCAGCAGTGTTCAATACCTGCAGTCATTGAAAGATGCGAAAAGAATCTATGAAAAACATCATGGAAAAAGCTTCAAATTAACGATCTGGCAAATTCGTCTGAAGTTGCTGTATCATCTGCTGCACTCCCCAATTGGAAATTTTTTGTATACCCTTAAGACCCGTTTAAAACTGGAAAATATGTAGGGGTCTACATGTTGTATTAAAATGTTGTGGATCTAAACAACCAGTCTTATTTGTAAACCGGTTTTGAATATATCTTCCGAAAGTATAGGAATAACAAACGGCTAAGCGGAGATGCATCAATGTATTTTGCCAGTCTAACAGCTTTGTCAGCTAAAGGATTATAACTATTACCCGGCACCAATCGGTCAGCATAGGTTTTACATTTTTTGATAAATCCACCAACAGTTAGTCCGTTACGATTTTTTAATGGAGTACGGATCAAGCGGTGAGATAAAGACCGGCAATAGTGATGGATGAATGTAATGCCTTGATCATTGATCACTTTAGCTGCTAATTCATCTTGTTGTTTTAGACTATCAAGAAAGAATACCGCTCTTTCAAAAGCCAACTGCAATTTATCATCTGCGGTTGTCTTTGTTGTGCTTTGATGAATACGAAAAGAGAAACCAGTGGCCGCTGCAGTTGCCTTAAAACCAATAGCGGTAAGCCTGTACCATAATTCAAGATCCGCAAACATCAGATTGGGATAATTGGGAATTCCGCCAAGGGCATCATAATCGGCTGAGCGCATCATAAAACCAGTACCCATAATATCAAATGCATTGGTGAGGCTGCTTTTAAGGAATTCATCAGCCCTTTCTTCAGCTGGCATTGGCTTGCATTTTCGGATGGATTCGCCATGACTGTCAATATAATTAAAATGTGTCTGGTACAAACTTGCGGTGGGATATTGATGAATAAGCTGGTCCATGATGGCCAGGTAATCAGGCTCAAGGGTATCATCATGTCCGATCAGGGTAATGAACTCATGCTTATCAACTGATTTTATCCTCCCCCAGTTTTCTTCAATTGACAGTGGCCGGTCGGCAACAATGATCCGTATCCTATTGTCGAGCAAGGATCTTAACCACTCCACTGTTCCGTCTGTGCTGCAATTGTCAAGTACAAGCAATTCAAACTCGGGTATGCTTTGTGAGAGAATACTGTTTACACATACTTTCACATATTCACCTCCATTATAAACAGGTAGTATGATGGAATATTTTGCTTGTTGCATAAACAATTAATGAAACTTGATTTAAGTATCGCTGGAAGTACTTGCTTCTTTCAAAAGGAAATCTATATATGTTGCTACACGTTTGTCAAAACTAAAATATTCAGCGGCCTTGTAACAGCCCTGGCTATACAATTCATAATGCTCTTCAATCTGGAGCATGGCAGCATGAATGGTTTCGGGTTTATAATCAGAGATCAATACGCCTGCATTAAAGTCTTTGACTAGTTTGAATCCAGGAATGTCACAGGCAATTACCGGCACTCCGGCTGCTAAGTTCATAAAAAGCTTACCGGAGGGCGCTGTGGCATAATTAAAACTCTGACTAATCAGTTCCCAGGAATAAAATGCAAAACCATAACGAAAATGGGAAAGAAAATCAAGGAAAGCACTAGCCGGCAGATATTCTCGGTCGATCCTGATCCTGGCTTCTTTTATTAAATGGATATAATGTTTATTTATCCCATTAAGTACTTTTCGTTCAGCAGCACCTTTCATTACGAGTTTATATTGCGGATAGGCATCAAAAAAATCCAGGCAATCAAAAATGGCAAGTCTGCGATCCATTGCGCCCGACCAAATGAAATCTTTTCTTTCAAAATTCCTGATATTATCATTACTGAATACCGGTGCATTCTGAATATAGAAAGTTGGTATTTTCAAACCGGGGAACAAATAGTTATACCTTTCCTCACTTTGAATGAAAACAGATCTTACTTTGCTTCTATCAACCTTTTGGTGGATAGGATTACTATTGTTCTCGATTTCCAATGAAAGGAAATGTACACTTTCATAAAGATCCTGAACGGAAAATAATGCTGGAAAATCTGTTACGATGATTAAAGCATCCTCAACCGGGTGTTTTTTTACATGCCGCCGTAATAGATAAGGGAGGTATTTGTTGTAATAAGTATAGTGATACTCGGCCTTGGGAAAGATTTTTTTTACCCCCTTGAATATTTTAGAGCAAATGAAATCAGTTTTCTGGAAGAACTGCCGAAGAAAAAAATTGGTCTTCAGATAGATCACATTTCTTGTCTCATCTTTTGTTTTATTTCCAGCAGCTGGTTTGAAAGACACTACCGTAACATCAAAATGGGGCAGTAGGTGATCGTATAGATTTAAAATAGTGGGTTGGTAAATGATATAATCATTCAATGTCAGGATCAATACCTTTTTTTTCATCTTACTTGCTCATCATTTTTGCCAGTGAATGAATATTGGTTTCAGGTGCCCATCCCAGTGAAAATATAGTTTTGGGGTTAGAAACCAAGATTGAATATTCTGATTTGAATCCTGAAATTTTTTCAACATGTTCATGCCAGTCCAATCCATACAAGCTAAAACAGATATCCACCCATTCTTCAATGGAATGGGCCTGGCCAGTACCGATAACAGATTCAAAAATATTATCCTGTTCTACCAATGTCATGATACCCTTCACAATATCACCCGCAAATCCAAATTCCTTTTTCACAGACAGATCACCCAAATTCAGTTTCTCGTGGCTCCCATTTGCAATACGTTTTACGGTTTCAATTATCCTTTTGTTTATATGACGTTCTGTTCGGTAAGGGCTATCATGATTAAAAAAAAAGCCGACATAGGCTTTTATTCCAAGCATTCTGTAATAACGGGCGGCATAGGTTGATTGGATACGGCTAACGGCATAGCTACTTGTTGCTTCAAAAGGGTCTGTTTCCCGAATTGGTATTCCCTCATTCTTAAACTGAAGTCCGCTTCCCGAAAGGAATACTTTTGATTTTGGCGAATATAACTTTACCGCTTCAAGTATATTTAATGTGCCGGTAGAAATCGTAAGATGGTTTTCCTGCCATGCTTCATGGCGTGTAGTAGAGTTTGCTGCCAAGTGGAAAATATAAACCGGTTGATAAGTTTTAATCAATTTACAAACTTCATCAAATTGGCTGATCCCCACCCCTTCTCCAGCCTTTGAGCGGTCAACCCCTACTACGGTAATATTCTTTTCCTGCAATAAACAGGAAAGGTAATTACCATCCTGTCCATTTGCACCAAAAATTATTGCGGTCATTTTTTTGAATTATTAAATGCATCAAATCTGCAAAAGATTGTATTCACATGGGTATCTCCAAATGCAAAGTATCCTTTTGACTGCATAAAATCAATAATTTCTGTCAGTTTTACTTCAAGATTATTTGTACTGAATGAAATGCTCTCTACACAAATGACCTCAGGATTAAACCGGTTGAAATCCATCGATTTAAGGATCTGCAGATCCAATCCTTCTACATCTATCGAAATCAGATTAGGGCAATTTTTAAAATATTTTTCGATCAGGTCATTGATATTTATCAGGGGAACTTTAAGGATATGGCCATATTTGATACCTGATTCCTTGACCCTGAATTCGGCTTCTTCGGAAGAGAATGTGTTCCACCCTGAATATTGCCCAGGAAAAACATATAGATCAGCAGCATCTGAATTTTCTAGTCCAACCCCAGCCTGAAGCACAATATCTCTTTTCCTGTATTTTTTCAACAAGGAATAAAATGAAGGATCAGGTTCCATGCAAACACCAGATGAACCTCGAGAATAAAAGTAATAACTGTTATTGCATACAAAAGGATGATTGGCACCAATATCAAGATATGTTGGTTTATTGATGCCCAAGCAACTAAAAAAAAGATAGCGGATGAGTTGGTCCTCACCTGCCTGTGATCCACTTGCATACAATTTTCCGTTCAGGATCTGCCAAGCCGAAAATAGCTTCCCTTTTGCCCTAAGCCAATTCATTTTTTAAATATTTCAATTTTAGGAATAGGGAAAATAAATCCAGTACCCTTGTCCAATGCATCTTTCTCCCTTTCTACAAATTCTTTTTTAAAGTGCCAGGGCAGTACCAGATAATAGTCGGGGTTCATGGCCCTGCTCTCCGCTTCACTGATGATGGGAATATTTGTACCCAGCGTGTATGCGCCATATTTATCAGGGTTGCGTTCAGCAGCATATTCTACCAACATATTATTGATATTACACCACTGCAATATTGTATTCCCCTTGGTAGAAGCACCATACACATGAACTTTCTTTCCTTCCTTCTTTAGATTCACCAACAGGTCATGTAATTCGTTTTTCACCTTTTCGATGCGATACTGAAAGGCCACATATGGCTTATCAGTATCCAGTTCAAGGTCAAACTCCTTCTGACGTATTTCGTTCATCAATTGATGGTCTTGGGGATTATAGTATAAACCACTTTCTGTATGGGTAGCAAAACAACGGATACTGCCACCATTAATATCATTGAATTCGATCTTGAATATTTTCATATCTCCCATTGCCGCAATTTTTTCCAATACTGCTAGACTGTAAAATTCAAGATGCTCATGGCAAATGGTATCATAACTATCCATTTCCAGCATTTGAGGCATATAACTCATTTCAAATACCCAAATCCCTTCGGGGGAAAGTATCTTCTTAATTTGTTTTACAAAATCGACTGGATTTTCAAGGTCATAAAACATGGCAATTGATGTAATTACATCAATCTGTTTGCTTCCTATTGCTTTACTTAGTTCTGCTGAAGGAAAAATATCTTGCACCACTTTAGCACCTTTCACTTCTTGTGCTACATCACTGGGGTCGCAACCGTATTTGTCAAAATCCTGGGGGTAATAATTGAGTAAAGTACCATCATTGCATCCTATATCTAAGACAGTCCCTTTTTCTTTGCCCAGCAACCCAAGAATGGAATCCACAATACCCTTAAGATGGTTGCGCATAGTGGCATTAGTACCACTACGGTACCAATACGCTGCATACAGGATCTCGGGTGGTACACTGTGTTCCATTTGCAGCAACCCGCAGGCATTCTCATCAAGCTGGGGGTTGCACCTTACCAACGAACAATTAATCTTCCGTTGAGAGGGCATCTCTTTACCTGGTTTAACAAAAGATCCTTGCAAATACTGGGGACCAAGATCAATAACAGGAGTTAATGAAGATGAGCCACAAACACGACATGTAGTTCTTTTGCGAATGTGCATATATTTCAGTTATTTTTCTTTAAATTAATATCAGATCGGTAAAATTACTGCAATAAGTTTAATTTATGGGTATCTCCCCAAAAACGCATAGGCTCATATGCCGGGTAGGGATAATATCCCATATTCAATTGCATCGAAGCCCCTTTACGATGGAGATGCTCCATTACAAGTTCTTTAATGGTAATCGGTTTACCACTACAACAATTTATAATGCCGATTACCTTATTTTGCAACGCGATTTTAACCAAATACTTTGCTACCTGCTCAACTGGTAAATAATCCCGAACTTGCTCGCCACCACTCATATTGAAACTAGGCTCGCCCAAGGCAATGGCTTTATCCAATTGAGCAAGAATTGAATTAGCATTTTGCCCGTTGCCAAACATATAAAATAAGCGCACCCATTTAAAAATAAACTGCTCTTGAAGTTGTAATTCCAGTAGCATTTTTCGTAGACTATCCTTAGCATTAGCATAAGCAGTACCTGGTAAAGCGGTCGAATCTTCCATTAAACAACCTTCCTGTAATCCATACTCCAAACAGGTCCCGGTAATTGTAATATCCTTCAGGCCATTATGCAAAATGTTTTGTAAGAACCTATAATGACGAGGCAGGTTGCTAACAATATGAAAATCATCTTCAAAATTGGGTAACCCCTCCCATGCAAGATGGATCATGGCATCGGGCTTATGAAAATATTCAAAATAATTAATCGCATTATCATAATCCTTCAAATCAAAGGGGATAAATTTTACTTGGGGGAACCAGGGAAACGAACTAGCCTTATATTCATTTTGTGATGTAGCAATAACCTGACAATTATTTTTCAATAATTCCTTAACCACATAATTTCCGATGAAGCCGGTAGCTCCTGTAACCAGTATTTTTTTCATTATTTAAAATTCCTGTAATGCAGGTATTGGAATTATAAATTTTCCACCCCATTCCCGAATATATGATAATTGATCCGCTATTTCATCCTTCAGGTTCCAGGGTAGAATGATCACATAATCTGGTTTGGCTTGCTTCAGGTATTCTTCAGCAACAACAGGAATATGGCTCGCGGGTAAAAATTTATTCTGCTTATGCGGATTGGCATCCACTACAAAATCGATCAGGTCGTTTTTAATGCCACAATAATTCAATAAGGTATTCCCCTTGGCAGCAGCACCGTATGCCGCTACTTTTTTACCGGCCCTTTTTTGGCGAATTAAGAATTCAGTTATTCCCAGTTTTACCCCTAATGCTTTTTGCTGAAAGTTATCATAGTAAGCCAGTGTGTTCAATCCTTTATCGCTTTCTTTTTTTAATAACCGTGCCACATTATCCGAAATGGTCTTTGTCTCATCTTCCACATGTTTTGCAAAGATCCGCAGAGAGCCGCCGTGGGTGGGTATCTCTTCCACATCAAACATTTCAAGGCCCTGTGATGCAAATATCTCTTTTACGGTATGGAATGACAGGTAAGAAAAGTGTTCGTGATAAATGGTATCGAACTGATTGTTATCGACCAGTTGCATCAGGTGCGGAAATTCCATGGTAACTACACCGGTATCTTTCAGAATCAGCTTCATCCCCAACACAAAATCCACAATATCCGGCACATGGGCCAGCACATTATTGCCCAATAAAAGATCAGCCTTTACATCCCAATTATTGGAAAAACGATCGGCCAGTTCTGCACCAAAAAATTCAATTACCGTTTTGATGCCCTTCCCGATGGCCACTTCTGCTGTGTTAGCAGTGGGTTCTATACCCATTACCGGAATATTCTTTTCTTTGAAATATTGCAACAGGTATCCATCATTTGATGCGACTTCTATCACCAATGAATTTTCATTGTATCCGAAGCGATCGGTCATCATATCGGTATAGGCCTTGGCATGTTTCAACCAGCTGTTGCTATAAGAAGAAAAATATACATAGTTGCTGTCGAATATAGCATCCGATTTTTTATACTCATCTACTTGCACCAAAAAGCATTGGTGGCAGGTATAAACTTTTAGTGGATAGAATGTTTCAGGTTCATTCAGCTGTTCCTTGCTGAGGAATGAATTCGACGCAGGTGAGTTTACCAGGTCGATGAACACATGTTCCAGTTCCGTTTTACAAAATCTGCACTGCATAGTTAAATTCCTTTAAAGTTTTCTTCTAGAAAAGCATGTTGGCCATCTCGTTCTGAGATACAGGTTACTGCTATGGGCCAAGAGATATTTATCCGGGGCTCATCATATTTGATACCGCCTTCAACACCAGGTGAGTAAAATGCCGAATGATGATATAATAGTTCACTGTTGTCTTCCAGCGTTTGAAACCCATGGGCAAATCCTTCCGGTATATAGATCATTTTTTTATTAGCAGCAGATAACTCTACCCCATACCATTGCAAAAAATCGGGTGAATCCTTCCGCAGGTCAACCACCACATCAAATACTTTCCCGGAAATGCAACGAACCAGTTTGATCTCACTGAACGGCGGCAACTGAAAATGCATCCCCCTAATCGTTCCTGTAAGTTTGGTAAATGAATGATTCATCTGCACCCATTCCTTATGGTGGCCAATGGTATTAAATTCATTTTTACAGAAACTTCGGATAAACCAGCCCCGTTCATCAGCAAATACCTCCGGCTCAATGATGTAACAACCCGTTAATGGCGTTTCTATGAATTTCATTATTGCCCGTAATTTTTTATTTGTGCCAGTGTAAATTCATATGCTTTTTCAGCAGGTTGTTTGTACCATTCAATGGTCCATGCCACCGCTGTGGTGCTCGACAGTTTTGGTTCCCAGCCCAATAAACGTTTGGCCTTACTGATATCCAATTTCAACAATCCCGCTTCATGTACAGCTGCTGCATGAGAACGATCCACCCACTCCCCGGCACCCCAGGAAGCAATGGCAGTTTCCACCAGGGTTTTAACAGGCAGGTGATCTTCGGGCATTGGACCGAAATTATAAGCCCCAGAATATGTTAAGGCATCCTGATCAAGCAGCATCCCGGCCAGCAAGTAGCCTCCAAGTGGTTCAAGAACATGTTGCCAGGGCCTCACTGCCATAGGATTCCTAACTTCAATCGGGTTATGTGATTTTAGTGAACGTACAATATCGGGTATGATGCGGTCTTGGCTCCAATCTCCTCCTCCAATTACATTACCAGCACGGGCACTTATAATTGCTTTTTGGTGCAAGGCGTAAGACGTTAGTGGGAAAAAAGAATTACGAAAAGAACTTACTACGATCTCTGTAGCAGCCTTGCTGGCGCTATAAGGGTCATAACCACCCAGCACATCTGTTTCGGTATAATGGTGATCGGTCTCCCGGTTCTCATAAACCTTGTCGGTGGTGATGATGACAACGGTACATTTCTTCTCCAACGTTTTAACGGCTTCTAAAACATTGGCCGTACCCACTACATTCACATCAAAGGTTTCGGCCGGTATTTCGTAAGATCGCCTAACCAATGCCTGCGCGGCAAGGTGAAAAATAAAATCGGGTTGAAAACTATTTATTGCGTCTTGTAATGCTGTAGTATCTCGAATATCAGCGATCACTTGTTTAAATTCCAAGTGTGGGGCAACGATATTAAAAAGGCTATTTTCTTCCGGTGCCAGGGCATACCCTTTTACATGAGCCCCTGCCAGATGCAGCCAGCTAATGAACCAGGCTCCTTTGAATCCGGTATGACCGGTTACGAATACCCTTTTCCCCTGGTAGTAGGATGCTGCATTGTTTACCAATTTTTCCATTTTGCCTGGTTATTTTTCCAGAGTTCTTCCAGTTCCAGTTTATCGCGTAATGCGTCCATACATTTCCAGAATCCCTTGTGCTGATAAGCTACCAGTTGCTGATCGCCGGTTAATTTTTCAAGAGGATCCTCTTCCCACATCATATTGCTCATATCCCCCTCCAAATAGTTGAAGACCTCTGGTTTTAATACAAAAAAACCACCATTGATCCATTTGCTCTCGTCCTTGGCCTTCTCGCGAAAAGAAACCACTGAACCATCCTGGCCAAGGTCCATACCGCCAAAACGGGCATCCATCTGAATGGCAGTAACGGTGGCAATTTTATTTTGGGCTTTATGAAATGACAACAATTCTTTCAGGTTAACATCACATACTCCGTCGCCATAAGTGAGCATAAAATCCTCATTGCCTATATATTTTTTTACCTGTTGCAAACGACCTGCGGTCTTGGTGTTCAATCCGGTTTCCACCAGGGTAACCTTGAAGGGTTCCGAACTGGTGCCATGTATCTCGGTCTTGTTATTGGTAAGATCAACGGTAATATCTGAATTATGCAGAAAATAATTGATAAAATATTCTTTGATCAGATACCCTTTATAACCCAGGCATATAATAAAATCATTGAAGCCATAATGGCTATAGATCTTCATAATATGCCAAAGTATCGGTTTGCCACCGATCTCTACCATTGGTTTAGGTCGTATATCAGTCTCCTCAGAGATCCTTGTACCTAATCCCCCCGCAAATATGACTACTTTCATGTTTGGAAATTTCTTTATGGGATGTTGTAGTTTATTAAAAACTATGCGCAAAATTACTGAATTATCTTTTCTATCTTATGTTTGCAGAACATTTAAATATTAAACGGCTATGACCCCTGTTGCTCTTATTACTGGTATTACCGGACAGGATGGCGCGTATCTTGCCAATTTCCTATTGAAAAAAGGCTATGAGGTACACGGTATCAAACGACGCAGTTCAACCATCAACACTCAACGTATAGATGATATTTACCAGGATCCCCATGAACAAAAACGCAACCTGATCCTGCATTATGGCGACCTTACTGATTCTTCCAATATCATCCGGATCATTCAACAGGTGCAGCCCGATGAGATCTATAACCTGGGTGCCATGAGCCATGTAAAAGTAAGCTTCGATACACCAGAATATGTTGCCGATGCTGATGCGGTAGGCTTTTTGCGACTACTGGAAGCTGTAAGGCTGCTGGGACTGCAAAAAAAGACTAAGATCTACCAGGCTTCTTCCTCCGAAATGTTCGGTAAGGTGATGGAGATACCGCAAACTGAAACAACACCTTTCTATCCACGTTCGCCCTATGCCGTAGCAAAAGTTTATGCCTACTGGATAGCCGTGAATTACCGCGAGGCTTATGATATGTTTGTATGTAATGGTATCTTGTTCAACCACGAAAGCCCTTTGCGCGGCGAGACCTTTGTTACCCGAAAGATAACTAGGGCCGTGGCCCAGATCGTATTGGGACTTGAGCATAAACTATGGTTGGGTAATCTGGATGCCAAAAGAGACTGGGGCCATGCCGGTGATTATGTGGATGCCATGTGGCGCATATTACAGCAACCCGTAGCCGAAGATTTTGTGATCGCCACAGGTGTTACTACAACGGTACGCGATTTTGTGATCAAGGCCTTCGCGTATTGTGGTGTGGAGATCGCTTTCCAAGGCAAAGATGAAAAGGAAATCGCAACAATAGTGAGCTGCAGCAATGAAGCATACCAACTTCCAACAGGAACTGAAGTGGTAGCAGTTGATATCAGCTATTACCGCCCAACCGAAGTGGACCTCCTTATTGGAGATGCCAGCAAGGCCAAAGAAAAATTAGGCTGGACCCCCAAGCATAACCTTGATGATCTGGTGAATGAAATGATGGCCGCTGACCTCGACCTATTCAAAAGAGAACTTACCCTGAAGAATTCGGGTTTCACTACATTTAAGCAATATGAATAAAACCGATAGCATTTATATTGCCGGTCATAACGGGATGGTGGGATCGGCGTTAAAAAGAAAACTGGAGGCTGAAGGGTTCCTGAACCTGATCACCCGGAGTTCATCTCAGCTGGACCTGCGTAACCAGCAAGCGGTCAATGATTTTTTTGAAAAGGAAAAGCCTGCTTATATTTTTATTGCCGCAGCTACGGTTGGGGGCATTCTTGCCAATAATAATTTTCGCGCCCAATTTATTTATGACAACCTGATGATTGAGGCCAATATCATCCATGCAGCCTATACTTACGGTGCGGTCAAATTATTTTTTTTAGGCAGTTCCTGCATCTATCCCAGGATGGCAGAGCAACCCATTAAAGAATCGTATTTACTGACGGGCTTGCTTGAGCACAGCAATGAACCCTATGCGATTGCCAAGATTGCGGGAATTAAACTTTGTGATGCTTACCGCAGCCAGTACGGAAGTAATTTTATATCGGGTATGCCTTGCAATCTTTATGGACTCAATGATAATTATGATTTGGAGCAATCCCATGTGATCCCTGCCATGATACGCAAGTTTCATGAAGCCAAGATGAACCATGACCCTTTTGTGGAAGTATGGGGAACGGGAACGCCTATGCGCGAATTCCTCTATGTCGACGATCTTGCAGAAGCCGTGTTTTTTTTAATGCAGCAATATAACGAGCCGGGGCATATCAATGTTGGTTCAGGAAAAGAGATCAGTATTGCAGACCTGGCCGGAAAAATAAAAAAGATCACGGGTTATCCGGGAAATATCCGTTTCAATACTTCAAAACCCGATGGTACACCCCGTAAAGTAATGGATATTTCCAAACTGAATGATCTGGGATGGAAAGCAACCACTTCGTTGGATGATGGCCTGCAGAAAACCTATGAATATTTTAAACTGCGTCAGGGTTGATCAGCTTTAAAAACAATTCCAGCCCCTTTCTTTTTTCTTCATCAAAACGGTAATCGATATAACGGGTATAATAAGCCTGGAGATCGAATTTGCTGTAGTTGGCCTTGCTGATCACTTCCGGCAAATGATCTAATCCGAATTGATTGGCCTTGTTGAATAATTGCACAAATGAATCGGGTAATTTTTTATTGCTGATCCAGGCCGCAAATACAAAGGGTAAACCGGTCATCTCCTTCCATGCCAAACCAAGATCATAACTGAAGGCCGAATGCTTATATTGTTCAAAGGCCCTATCGCCGATCACCAATCCGGCCGCCCCTCTGCTGATCTGTTGTTCATATCCTTCTGTAGCATGCACCAATACCGGTGAAATTTTCCAATGATCACGAAGCAATAATTTCAATAAGGCTACAGAGCTTCTACTCTGATAATCGAGGAAGATGGACTTGATCTGGTTCAGGGGCACATCGCTGAACAGGCAAACACTGGCTACTTCCCCATCGCAACAGATCCCATAGTCAGATACAATATGGTATTCTGCAAGGGAAGGAATGGTTGCCACCGGTACTAATCCCAGGTCGATCCTATCATCGATCAGCATCGATGCTACCTGAGCAGGATAATCCAGTACCAGTTCCATTTCATCAGCCATCACCCCCTGTTCAAATCCATAGATCAGGGGTTTTGTATTGAGATAACTTACTGCACCAACCCTTATTTTTCTTTCCAAGATGATTAAGTTAATTTTGCGTACAAATTTACAGCAACCGCATGGATTTACATCAACTTACTGCCATATCGCCAATTGATGGCCGGTACCGCAACCAGGTGCAACAATTGGATGCTTATTTTTCCGAGTATGCCCTTATCCGATACCGGGTATTGGTGGAAGTAGAATATTTTTTATTCCTGGCAGAAAAGAAGTTCTTCAAGCCCAATAAACAAACCATTGCCCACCTGAAAAAAACTGTGGATGAATTTTCTCTGGAAGATGCACTGCGCATCAAGCAAACAGAAAAGATCACCAACCACGATGTAAAAGCGGTGGAATATTTTCTGAAAGAAGAACTGGATAAATGCGGTGGCAGTCAATGGAAAGAATGGATCCATTTCGGACTCACTTCGCAGGATATCAATAATACGGCCATTCCACTATTATGGAAAAATTGTGTGGAGGAGGAATATTTACCCGCCGTGCTGAACCTGCAAATTGAAATCGGTAAGCTGGCGCTGCTTTGGAAAGATGTGCCCATGCTGGCCCGTACGCACGGACAACCGGCTTCGCCTACCCGTTTGGGTAAGGAACTGATGGTATTTGTGGAAAGACTGGAAAATCAGATCCAGTTGTTCAGCTATATCCCGTTCAGCGCAAAGTTTGGTGGCGCTACCGGAAATTTCAATGCTCACCATGTGGCCTACCCGAAATACAACTGGATCAAATTTGCCGATGATTTTGTGGAAACCAAACTCGGCTTACAACGCCAGCAATACACCACCCAGATCGAACATTATGATACGCTTGCCGCACATTTCGATGCGGTAAAAAGGATCAATACAATACTGATCGATTTTTGCCGCGACTGCTGGTCGTATATCAGCATGGATTATTTCAAGCAAAAAACCAAGGCCGGGGAAGTAGGTTCCAGTGCCATGCCGCATAAGGTTAACCCCATCGATTTTGAAAATGCTGAAGGCAATTTCGGAATGGCCAATGCCTTGTTGGAACATTTGTCGGCTAAATTGCCCATCTCTCGTTTGCAAAGAGACCTTACCGATTCAACCGTTTTGCGCAATATTGGAGTGCCACTGGCCCATACGATACTGGCGATTCAATCAACCCGAAAAGGCACGGGTAAACTGGTGCTCAATAAAGCCAAACTGGAGGCCGATCTGGAACAAAACTGGGCCGTGGTGGCCGAAGCCATTCAAACCATCCTGCGCAGGGAAAATTATCCCCAGCCATATGAAGCACTGAAAGCATTGACTCGTGGAAAATCTAATATTGGTAAAAAGGATATTTACTTGTTCATCAATTCATTAAAAATATCTGCAGCACTTAAAAAAGAATTGAAAAGCATCAGCCCTTTTAATTATACAGGAGTATAAACAAGCTTTAATTTTACCCGATCGTACAATTCAGTTATGAAAAAATACCTGTTGATTTTCTTATGTATAGGCAATTGGGCTTCCGCCCAAGTGATCATTGATCCGAGTTTAAAAGCCTACTACCCCTTTGACGGCAATGCCAAAGATGCGAGCGGCAACAAAAACAACCCCATTTTCAACAATGCCACGCTCGCCAAGGACCGTTTTGGCAAACCCAATAGTGCCTATCATTTTAACGGGATCAACCAATATATGCGGATCCCCAATAGCGCTACGCTGAATCTGAAAAACCAGATCACTTTGTCGGTATGGATCAGGCCCACCGGATTTTATCATGGTATCTGCCATGCCAGTGCCATACTATCCAAAGGCGGAGGCAATTACCTGCCCGGCGATTATGCGTTAAGGTTCGATGACGCCCTTATCAGTTCGGGTATGGGTTGTGGTGATATTACCGCAGATACCATTCACCAGAATTTCAGGGGCACCGGAACCGTGCTTAATCCCTATACGCCCTATATCAAAAAGAATCAATGGTATTCGGTGATCTATACCAATGATGGTACTACGGCCCGACTATATGTAGATTGTGATCTTAAATATTCCGTTACTTTTTCCGAAACCTTTAGCAATACCGAAGACCTGTTCCTGGGCAAGAGCAACGACCCTTATTTTAAATTCTGGATGAATGCCGACCTGGATGATATTCGTATCTATGATCGTGCCCTTACGGAAGATGAGATCGCTGCAACCTGCGGCGGCACACCCAAAAAGAAAGTAATCCCCGAAAAAAAGCCGGTTACAGAAATAATACCCGTTCCCAAAAAGGAGATCGAACCTGAAAAGAAAATTGAACTGGAAACCCGTACCAATGAATTGATGAGACAGATCACCGTTGATCACGACTCCATCTCCATCGATCTGTACGATAACGGTGAAATTGACGGCGACAGCGTAACCCTGATCTATAATGACCAGATACTCACTACCCATCAGTTACTCACCGATAAGGCTAAACGCTTTATCATTAAAGTAGCACCTGGGAATATCAAGAATGAGCTGGTCATGTATGCCGAAAACCTGGGCAGCATACCACCCAATACCGCTCTGATGGTGATCTACGACGGCGATAAACGTTATGAAGTAAATGTAAGGAGCACTAAAAGCACGAACGGTGCGGTGAGGTTCAAACTTAGGGAGTAGGGAAGTTTATGGTTTATAGTTTATAGTTGGAGGTTGTCCCGAAAGCTTTCGGGAGGAGGTTTCTTTAACTAGTTATACCCTGCGCTAAACAACTAAACTCCTCAACCCCTCAACTCCTCAACCAGCTCTATTTATGTATCTCACTCGTAAAATGAAACTCAATATCCGGGTTATTCTGTCTTTCGGTATTTAAGAACCATTCACTATTGGCCAGGTATACCAGATGACCGTCTTTGTCTTCGGCAATATTGGCCTGCTTGAACCGGATAAAATCTTCCAGCTTTTTAGGGTTTGTACAGGTAAGCCAGCAAGCCTTGTAAAAAGGTAGGTTATTCATCTGAACGGAAGCGCCATACTCCTGTAACAAGCGGTATTGGATCACCTCAAACTGAAGTTCTCCCACACAACCGATGATCTTCTTATTTCCCCCAAACTGGGTGAACAATTGGGCCACACCCTCGTCTGTAAGCTGTAGTAACCCTTTCTCCAACTGCTTGGTTTTCATAGGATCTTTGTTAACTACCTCCTTAAATATTTCAGGAGAAAAACTGGGTATTCCGGTAAAGTAAAAATCCTCTCCTTCGGTCATGGTATCCCCAATTTTGAAGTTCCCGGTATCGAATAAACCCACCACATCGCCGGGATAGGCATCCTCGATCACTTCTTTTTGTCGGGCCAGAAAACTATAGGGATTACTGAACCTGAAATCACGTTCCATACGCACATGATGGTAATAAGTATTGCGTTCGAACCTGCCGCTGCATACGCGCAAAAAAGCGATCCTGTCGCGGTGCTTGGGGTCGAGGTTGGCATGTATCTTAAAAATGAACCCGCTGAACTTATCCTCTTCAGGTCGTACATCCCTTACCGTGGTATGCCTTGGCCTTGGAGTGGGTGCGATCCTGATAAAAGTATCCAGCATCTCCTTAACCCCAAAATTATTAACGGCAGATCCAAAGAACACCGGGGCGGTCTTGCCCAACAAATAATCCTCCTCGTGCAGTTCGCCATACACGCCATCGATCAGTTCCACATCTTCGCGCAGCGTGGCTGCATCCTTCTCGCCTATCTTTTCATCCAGCAGTTTTTTGGAAAGATCATTGATCTCTACCACATCTTCATCATTGGCCTTGGTACCTGCGGTAAACAACACCAGACTTTTCTTATGCAGGTCGTATACCCCTTTAAAATCCTTACCACTATTGATGGGTATGGTCATGGGGTGCAATTGTATCTTCAGCTCATTTTCAATTTCCTCCAGCAGGTCGAACCGGTTCTTTCCATCCCGATCCATTTTATTGATGAACACGATCACCGGTGTATTACGCATGGCAATAACTTCCATCAGCCTGCGGGTTTGGGCCTCTACCCCGTTCACACTATCGATCACCAGCACCACACTATCTACGGCCGTAAGCGTTCTATAGGTATCTTCTGCAAAATCCTTGTGACCTGGGGTATCCAGCAAGTTGATGAGGTGTCCGTTGTATTCAAAGGTCATCACACTGGTGGCCACACTGATACCACGCTGACGCTCGATCTCCATAAAATCGGAGGTAGCGTGCTTCTTGATCTTATTGCTCTTTACGGCACCTGCTGTTTGTATAGCTCCGCCAAATAACAGGAATTTTTCTGTTAAGGTGGTTTTACCCGCATCCGGGTGAGAGATGATGGCAAAGGTCTTGCGCCGGTTTATTTCGTTTATGTACTTCATGTTTTTGAGCTGGTTGAGCTGGTTGAGGAGTTGAGAAGTTTAGGGGTTTAGGTGTTTAGTTGTTTAGTTGTTTAGCGCAGGGTATATCTAGTTAAAGAAACCTCCTCCCGAAAGCTTTCGGGACAACTTCCAACTTCCAACAACCAACTTCCAACAACCAACCTCCAACAATTCTCTCCGTTTTAAGCGCCGCAAAGGTACAGTTTACCCCCCTAAAATTGAAAGCTATTTGAAACAGCTATAGTGTTTCAACCGCTCATCTATATTTTTGGTTAGCATTCGGCCTGTATCTTGTAATTTTGACTATGCGTAAAACGCTGAATATAATACTTAATTCACTGAGGCTAACCTTTGAAGAGCTGAGGGTGAACAAGATGCGTACCGCCCTGAGCCTTACGGGTGTTGCCTTTGGCATTTTCTGCATCATTGGCGTATTGGCAACCGTAACCAGCCTCGAAAAGAATATACAAGACCAGGTTCAAAGCCTGGGTACCAATACCATCTATATTGATAAATGGGACTATAGTGGCGGCCCCGATATGCCCTATTGGAAGTTCAGGTCGAGACCCGAACCAAAATACGAAGAGGCTGAAATGGTAAAACAGCGTTCCGAACTGCTCGATGATATCGCCTTCCTTTTACAAACCAATAGCAAGATCACCGTAAAAGGCGAATGGGTACAGAACAATATCATGGGGGTAACCGAATCGCAAATGACCATTCAACCCATTAAGTTCGACCAGGGCCGTTATTTTTCACAGTCTGAATTCAATGCCGGCAGCAATGTTTGTTTGCTGGGATTTGAAACCGCCGAAAACCTTTTTGGCAGTACCGAACGGGCTGTGGGTAAAGAGGTTGATATCAAGGGAAAAAAGGTCATGGTCATTGGCGTTATCAAAAAAGAAGGAAAGACCTTTATTGGTTGGGGTTTCGACAACTCAGCGATGATCCCCTACCGTTTATTCAAACAATTATTCAAAGAAGAATATTCCAATCCGATCCTGATCGCAAAAGGGAAAGAAGGTGTTCTCACCGCTGCACTCAGCGATGAACTGAAAGGCATCATGCGGCAGATCAGAAAATTAAGTCCTACCCAGGAAGATAATTTTTCCCTGAACAGTGTGGAAGCCTTCAGCAAGGCCATCACAGCTTTTTTCTCTACAGTGAATGTGGTGGGTGGAATCATTGGCGTGATCAGTTTGATCGTGGGATTATTCGGTATCGCCAATATCATGTTCGTTACGGTGAAAGAAAGAACACCCATTATTGGTTTGAAGAAAGCCATCGGCGCCAAAAAAAGCAGTATCCTCTTTGAATTTCTATTGGAAGCCACCATACTTTGTTTAATGGGTGGTGCGGTAGGACTCTTCTTCGTTTTCCTGCTCACGAAAATATTATCGGGCCCTTTAGAGTTCCCCATCTATATCTCTATTCCCCTACTTTTTGCTACCGTTATCGTTTGCCTTATCGTTGGTATACTTGCCGGCATATTCCCAGCAACTAAAGCTGCTAAGATGGATCCTGTGGAGGCGATAAGAAGCAAATAGAAAACTACGATCAAATTGTTTTTAAAATGAGTGGCACCAGCTTTTCACTCAATTCAATTAATTTTACTGCTTAAATCTTTATTATCATCACGATCCTCGCTATAGAATCATCCTGCGACGAAACCTCGGCATCTATTTGCCGGGATGGGAAAATATTGTCGAATATCATTGCCACCCAAACGGTGCATGAAAAATTTGGCGGCGTTGTACCCGAACTCGCCAGCAGGGCACATATGCAAAATATTTTGCCGGTGGTGGACCAGTCGCTCAAACAGGCTGCTGTAAGTTTAACTGAATTAGATGCCATCGCTTATACCCAGGCGCCCGGACTGATCGGTGCTTTATTGGTGGGTAGTCAGTTTGCCAAATCGTTGGCCCTTTCGCTCAATAAACCCCTGATCGCAGTTCATCATATGCAGGCACATGTATTGGCTAACCTGATTGCAGAAGATAGACCCAGTTTCCCCTTTCTATGTTTAACCGTCAGCGGCGGACATACACAGATTGTAGTATGTGAGTCGCCTACAAAACTGACAGTGATCGGCGAAACCATTGATGATGCTGCAGGAGAAGCTTTTGACAAATCGGCTAAATTATTAGGACTACCCTATCCCGGCGGCCCCCTCATCGATAAATATGCTGCTAACGGTAACCCAAAACGCTTTTCTTTTACGGAGCCACAGATACCCGGACTTGATTTTAGTTTCAGCGGATTAAAAACATCGATCCTTTATTTCCTGAAAAATGCAGGAGAAAGCAATGTATTCAAAGAAGCATTCTTAGCCGATGAAGAAACCTGTAAACTATTCATCAAAAATAATCTGGCCGATATCTGTGCTTCCATTCAAGCCCGTATCGTGAGCATCCTGATGAACAAATTAAAAAAAGCAGCCCATGAAACCGGCATCAAGCAGATCTGTCTGGCCGGTGGAGTAAGCGCCAATAGCGGACTCCGCAAAGCTTTTACAGCCCTTGGCGAAAAAGAGAATTGGAAAACCTTTATTCCTGCATTTGAATATTGTACCGATAATGCAGCCATGATCGCCATTACAGCCCACTATAAATTTCTGGAAAAAGATTTTGTGGGAATGGAGAGTTCGCCGAGTGCGAGGGCGGAGTGGTAACCTTCTAACGTTTAAGGTTTAAGGGTTTAAGGTTTAAAGTTGGTTGAGGGGTTGAGGGGTTGAGGGGTTTAGAGGTTTAGGACAATGCTAGGCTATAGCACCGGACAATTATTAATTCGCATCAGATCATGCCCAACCATTTCTTTAAATTCAAATATTTTACTGTTCAGCAGGAGCATTGTGCCATGAAGGTTTGTACCGATGCATGCCTGTTTGGAGCATTGGTGGCCGATCAGTTAGCACCACGCACAAATTGTTTGGACATTGGTACCGGAACAGGATTATTAACCCTGATGTTGGCACAGAAGGATCCCCAACTAAATATCGATGCCGTAGAATTGGATGAAGCTGCTGCAAAACAAGCAGGCGAAAATTTTGAATCTTCGCCATGGAATAAAAGGTTAACCGTACATCATACCGATATCCTTGCATTTAACCTGCAAATAAAATATGATTGCATCATCAGCAACCCTCCTTTTTTTGAAGGCGATCTGTTAAGCGATGATGTTGCAAAGAATAAAGCAAAACATCATACTGGGCTAAGTTTAGAACAATCATTAAACAGCATCGAAAGATTGCTGAGTCCGACTGGGGTGTTCGCCATCCTGCTACCCTATCATCGTGTTTCATTTTTTGAAGCATTAGCTGAAGGGCATAATTTTTATTGCCAGAAAAAGTTTCTGGTGAAACAAACTAGCGACCACTCTAATTTCAGAGGCATCTTATTTTTTTCGAGAGAAAAGCATCAAACAGAATGTACTGAGCTTTCCATCAAGGATAGCGAAGGAAAATATACTGAAACGTTTATCCGATTACTGAAAGATTATTATCTCGCATTTTAAGCCCTCCCGCCATATTCCTTTAAATAAGCATACTGTTCATTGATGGCTCCTGATTTGATCATGGTGGCATGATCGATCGTGCTGCTTCCGCCCACACGAATATCATCCAACACATATTTGATCAGTTGTTCACCAAAATAGCGACTGGCATCGCGGGGTAATTCATTAGGCAGATTTCCTACAGCCATCACATCAATGGAGTTGGGCAGATAGGGAGCTGTTTTCTCAAAACTATTGCGGTCTACCCCATAGATCGGGTCTGCAATGCTGCAATCGCCCAGGTTACAGGGCACCGAGCCATAAGCATCATCGGTAATATCGGCAATGGTTTTGATCCTGAAATTCTCGTTATGAATATCCTCCATGTTAAAAAGCCGGGGAATATCTTTTTCCCAATATACCCCATTCATGAGTATATCCGCTTCCGTTAGGAAGTCTTTGAACGTACAAACATATTGATCGGGATGTGCATGAAAATCTTCTCGGTTGTATTTACCATTTGATTTACTGAGATAGATATCGGCTCCCTTCAGGTGCACATAGGCCGGGTATGGAAATTCGCGTTCAAGGAATTCGGCAGGTTCCACTTCATGAATACCCAGCAGGTTCATGATCTCTAATACTCCATGTGCCACACGGCCACTACCCGTTACCGCTATCTTGATATTGGGAAGTTTCAATCCGAAATAAGTATGGATCAGTTTTTGAAAACTGTTCACCGTACCCACCCGTTGCAATTGGAATGCTCCGGTTCGGTTTCCATAAGCCATCATACCATTATGCGCGCCTACGATGCCTGCAAAGAAACCGAAGCCGATGATGCGGGTACCATCAGAATGTTCCAAACATTCATAATCGATGAGCGTAATTTTTTTATCGAGCATGGCCCTGAACAAGGGCTGGTTATGTGGCTGTGCTTTTTTAGTATGCGAAAAGAAAAGATAGGTCTTGCCCGGGATCAGCATCGGTATCGGTACTTCTTTTATGCCGAGCAATACATTGCAATCGCTGAGGTCTTCGGTAACGGTTACTCCGGCCTGAATATATTCTTTATCGGCATAGCATCGTGTATCGGAATGTTGAGCAGTGACCCTGATATCGGGAAAGTGTTGGTGCAGCCATTTGCACTGGGCGGGCGTAAGTGCCACCCGATTATCGGCAGGGGTTTTACCCTCCCGTATCAAGCCTAGTTTTAGCATCAATCGTTGAATTTGCAGGGGCAAGTTAATTAATTTGGAATTTGAAATTTCAAATTTGAAATTTGTAGTATGAACTATTTTGAATTATTTGGCATTCCGGTGGGATTTAATACCGATAAGGCAGAACTTGCCCAGCGGTATTTTGAGTTACAGAAAAAATTCCATCCCGATTTTCATGCTCAATCCACTGAATTTGAGCAGGCCGATGCACTGGAACAATCCTCCATCCTGAATAAGGCACTCAAAACCTTACGTGATCCAGATGCTACCCTCAAATATGTATTACAATTGAAAGGAATGCTGGAAGTGGATGAGAAATACCAGCTCCCCCCCGATTTTCTGATGGAGATGATGGACCTAAATGAGTCAATGGGTGAGCACACTCCTGCTCATATACAAGCATTGGAAAAGGATCTGGCATTGCCTATCAAACCCATACTGGATCAGTATGATGATGCCCATATCGATCAGTCATCCTTATTAAAGTTGAAAGAATATTATTATAAGAAAAAATACCTGCAACGTATTTTGGACAGAACTGAGGGATAGCGTAATATTGCAGCCCATTAGATCCTGATAACAGACGCCCAGATGGCGGAATTGGTAGACGCAGCAGACTCAAAATCTGCCGTTCGCAAGGATGTGCAGGTTCGATTCCTGTTCTGGGCACCAGACTAGAGTTAAGGTAATCTCCAACGAGGTTACCTTTCTTTTTTTCTGCTAAAACCCTTTGCAGCAGCGGTATTGAAGCGAATAAGCTGTTCACTCTTTCGGTTCGAACTACCCCTTTTTCTTTATTATACATGATTCCCTCCGGGAATATCAAGTTTTGTAGTACCCGCTTGTTATCAAACCCAGCTGTAACCCATGCCCTGCTTATGTTCTGTGCTATACCCAAACATTTTTCAACGGCATTTTCAAGGTTCGAACTATTAATATCAGTTTTAGCAAGATCAGCAGATAACACCTGCATCTCTTCTTTTATTATTGTTACATGTTTATCATATATCTCCTTGTCAATTTCATCAAACAAAAACTTCTTCTCTATTTTTTCAAGCTGTGTTTCTTTCTCTGACAGTTTCTTTTTCAGCAGCTTGGTTTCATCTACTGATTTTGACAACCGTTTTGTAATACCCTGGAGCAATAGTTTTTTTAATGCTGCTTTTTTTTCCTTGTTGTACTCAAACTGTACCAGATAATCGGCAAACAATTTATTAAGGGTTGTAGCTCTTACATTAACAGGAACTACTGTGGATTTAGTTTTATAGTACCAATTGTTTTTGGTAGTATATCCCGTTAAAGGCTGTCCGCTGATATCATCTTTCGCAAAGATTTTTAATGGTACTTCCTGATGCGCAAATACTTTAGGGATTCCGGCAATGGGTGATATGTCAAGCCTTTCGTTGGCTTTTAAAAATGTCTCTAAATCTATAAGCGCAGGATGCTTCCCTTTTATCAATCGCCCTTCTAATAGTTTACCTGTAATATAACCGGCATAAAATGGATTACTTATGATACCCCGAAATGATTTCTCATTGATATTTACTCCTCTTGCTCTTAACGTATCAATAATGGCACGATGATTTAACTTCCCTTCTGCTACAAGACCGAAGGCTTTTTTCAGTTCCTTTCCTTCATTGGTAATAATGTATTGATGAAAACAGGCACGCTGCCCAATTTGAGTATTCTTGTATCCCACTGGCAGACAATAAGGCCAGTATCCTTTTTCCATTACTTCTCTAGTATGAAGCTTGGTTCTGTCACTCTTGGCTACATTATCAAAATTATTCATGAGGTGCATGAAGTTTTCCTGCAAACGGCCTGAAGCTGTTGATGTATCTATATCCTGCATGACTGATTTAACAATGATTCCTTCCTTTCTTAAATCTTCACTCAGTTTTGCGGCTGTGGAACCGGTGCGGGAGAACCTGTCGTAACTTGATACAATGATATAAGTGATATCCTTATGCTTTCTAACATAAGAAAGCATACGCTGGAACTCTTTTCTTCCATCAGTTTTAGCACTCTCGTATTTACCTCCAAAAAGTTCACGTACAGCAATTTTGTTTCGGGTTGCAAACTCCTTGTCGATTTTCATCTGCACTTCCAAACTACCATTATTCTGTTCCTGCTCCCAACTGCTTACTCTGGTATATATAACACCATATTTGCCAGTTCGTAAATTAGGAACCTGATATTGTCCCGCTATCATTTTTTCTAATAGCGTTTCAAGATTATTCTTCTTCATCTTGGGTTATTTTATTTTCTTCTTCAAAATAAATATCGATTAATAATTCAGCAAAAAGGAACAATTGATCATCAACTGAAAGTTCCTTTTCTCTATTATCCTCTTGGTTTTTTTCGTCTTTTTGTACCTTTTTTACATAGTCCTTTTTTTGTGTTTTCATTGTTCACCGAAAAATGGTACACCGTCCAGTTAAGTGGAGAGGTATGTTGGTGAAACATTTATGCCGAGATTATCGGATATATTTCTTTTTTTTAGTTTTAAAAACGATAGTTTTTTCATTACGGGTTACAAGGGTAATTTCTTCATAATTTCCCAGCCCTAATGCTTTTTTCAACTTCAATACTTCTTCTCCCGAAATGGTCTTTTCCTTCTCGACATCAAATCTAAATGGTACTCCATCATTAAATTTTACGGTCAGCTCCTTTACATTCTTGGTACGTATTTCTTTTAGTACCATCTTTTCATCATCACTAAGCAGCCTTGGTAAGAGTAATTTTTGAAGCTCTTCTTTTTCTATAAATTCTTCTAAAAAATACGATAATGAAAAATAAATATGAGGACGTTTTCTGTCAAGATCTGTACGATGATGGTTGAAATAATGGTCTCCAATATGTTCCATTACCTCGCCATCCATAAATACCAGTATTCCGGCTTCTTCGTTTACTGCAAGACTATTATTAATTAAATTGGTAAGGTAGTTAATATCGTATTTCAGGCCATACAACAGCATTTCACTGTTTAATGCATTTTCTACCCATTGCAACGAATTTTCCTCTTCCTCTGACAAAGTGCCTGCCAGTTTTTTCTTTAATAAGTTTGTCTTTGTGAACTCCAGATTTTTTTGCGGCAGGCCAATATCATATGCTTCCTTAAAAAAATAGTTGCAAATCTTTTCTGTTTTCTTAACAGTAAAACTCGATTCTCGCAGATGGTCGAGTATGCGTAGCCAAACCAGTTGTGCAAAACTGAGCTGAAATTTTTCGCCTTTCTCAAAAAACGGCAACAAACCATGGCGCCTCCAGTATTGTAGGGACTTGTAAATTTTATTTCCTCTTAAATCGTTCACATCTTCGATAAGTACAATTCTATCAAAGAGAAATTCCCTGAATTCAGCGACAGATATTTTGTCCTCAGCGCTTGTTGATCTTTTAGCCATGCAGTAAAAATAAATAACTTTGTCTATTTAGCAAAATATATTAATTTTACTATGCTAAATAAACAATTATATAAAAAAAAGCGAATTCCGGCATATGGCATACATAACAGGCATAAAAAACAAAGAAGCTGCCAACTACGGCTGTAAAAAGGTTAACAGTACGATGACATCCTTCCGACAAATGCTGAAATATAGTTGGCAGATGCCGACAGATGCCGGTAGAATTCGAAAAAAATCCCTATTACTATGAAAAAAGTTCGTTGCCCTTATTGCAAGGAGTGTTTTTTAACAAGAGGAACTAGAATTTATTGTCCAGGAAAAGACTGTTATACGAAAAGCAAAAAAGACCGACAGCGTATAGTGGATGGATTGGCTAAAGAGATAAAAAAAGGTCTGTATACAAATTTTAAATTTTTTCAGGAACACTTACCAGAAAATGGCCACACAAAAATAGACTATGATCAGGCGCTGAAAAGCGGGTTTAATGATAATGCATACTATGGCACATACAAATTCGGAAATAAATTATGGAGAATGGTTGAAAATTATTATTTCTTAATTGAACATACTGACGATAAAAGAATACTTAACATTTATAAAAAATAAAAAAATGGAATTTGAAAAGTATGGGCCATTAGCCCAAAGCAAAGAATTTGCTGAAACCCAAAATACAAGTTGGATACCTATTTTCATAACCCTGGGTGCAGGAATTTTAATAGGTTACTTCATGATTGCATCAATCCAGCAATATCAACCAAAGATTACTGTTGAATCCAATCAGTAACGGTGCCTGAATACATTGTTTCTTTCAGCTGAGTATTCACTGTATCCAGTAACTATTTATTTTTGGAAATAATTAATTGTAGTGATTTGGTATTTGATAAGCAATGGCAGCTTTGCTTTTTTATACCTTACTGTGTCTGTAAAATGCCCTAACTAGGAAAATCCGCCCAATGTGACCACCCTAATCCGGTCCGTTAGGGTTGCTTGTAACATGAGGGCTTTCTGCTGTGCTGGTATTCTGTATTCCGTCAGCCGACAACTGCAGCCCAAAGAATTACTAAAATTTGAAATTAACAAATACAGTTGAGATTTAATCGGCCAGATGGAACAAACGCTGATTAGCGAACAAAAAGCCGAGAACATATTCGTCAACCAGCATAGCAGAAAACCATTTGTTAGCATTTCGTTGGTTTTCGTTTAAAAACAAACTTAGCAATACCGCCGCTCAGGTATGCATAATTCCACCAGATGGGGTGCAGATTTTTAAACAGCATTCTTTTCCGCAGCTTATATGTCTGGTAATGTATCATGATTCCCAAATAGGAATTCATACTGCTCAAAAATAATGATTTCGCTTTTTTACAGGGTCTTGAATTCTTTACTCCTTCATTCTGCTTTTGAATAGCCGCATAAAAATTGCCTTTGGTACGCCTGGCAATATATATCCTGTTGGGTTTGATGATCGTTCCTAAAAACTGAACTCCTTTTGAGTAATGCTGCAGGTAAATTTTCTTTGGATGCAGTGTCAAGCCTAATGAGCCTTGTAAATACTTTGCCAGTTCAGGAACCAGCAATTTTAAGTATTCATTATCCGGATGGACTATTAAAAAATCATCAACATACCGACCATAATATCGAATACCCAATTCCTTTTTTATATAATGATCAAAGCGGTTCATATAAAAATTGGCAAATACCTGGCTGCTCAGGTTGCCAATGGGCAGGCCGCAACCAGTGGGACTGTGAAACAAACTTTTATTATACGGCAAACCTTTCCAATCTTCTTTACTTCCTTTGATAACGGAATTTTTAACAGGGTCGTTGAAAATTATCTTACTGCACAATTCAAGAACCAATTCTTTATCGGCTGCTTCATACTTTTCATATATGAATTCCTTCAACCATCCAAAAAGTAAATCCTTGTTTATATGCATGAAGAAACCCTGTATATCCAGTTTTAAGATATAGCAATCCTTTGTATAGTTCTTTGAGCATTTTCGGATACAATCATTTACCCTGCCGATGCCGAAATGTGTTCCTTTTGCAGTGCGGCAGGCATAGCTGTCAAAAATAAATTCCTTTTCAAAAAGTGGATTTAATTTTTTAATAATGAGATGATGCACAACCCGGTCCCTGAAATCGGCTGCAAAAATTTCCCGGGTAACGGGCTTGTCAACTATAAAGGCAATTGACCTGCCGGGCTGGTAGGTGCCATTATTTATTTCCTCCCATAATTGAACCAGGTTGCTTTCATAATCTACTTCAAATGCAACTGCATTCATGGTGTTTCGCTTGTTACTTCTGCAACTGTAATAGGCTTCAAATAATTCCCAAAGTTCAATTTTAGGTTTAGCAGTTTCAATAGTTGTATCAAATAATTCAAGTTGCATGATAACCGTAAATTAATAATGCCCGAAGCATAAAGCCCCCGGGCATTATTTGTTTTTGTTTAAAACCCCGAACCGCACGAACACGGTTTGTGTTGTTCTTGTTGTTGTTGTTCTGGTTGCCATTGTTGAAATTCTGGTTCCAGGCGTTGTTGTTGTCGTTCTCCGAGGAACTCCAGTAGTTGTCACTGGCAAAACCGCCAACACATTTTATAAAGGTGTTCATATAATTACAAGGCGTCCTGTAATTATTGCAGCATTGTATTACAATAATTGCTGTAAAAACAACATTATAATACAAGACTGATTTTAACTGCTTTTACAAACAGTCCCTTTATCGCTTTTAAACAAAACCTGCTCGCTTACTGCGACCTTGGCCGCAGTAATTCCGGCATCATACAGGCTGGGATTTATTCCAACCTGTAATTTGTTTGCCTATGCTATCCATCAGCAGACTGAGCTCTGCCTGCTTTTTTATGGGCAATACTTTCATATCCGTACACAGGCGTATTTCCAATTTAATTAATTCAAAATCATCCATAAAAGCATCTAAATGTTCTTTCTTTTGTTCAGATTTATTGGCCCGGTATATACTCCTTACTAATTGCAGGGCATCCCGCTTCATATCCTGGCCAAGGGTGAACTTATAATCTTTAGGAAAATCTTTGCTGTATTCAAAGATTTTCAGGATTAGTTTATAGGTATCTCTATAGACTGGTAAATCGTAATACAGCGCCATAATTTAAAAAAATAAAAATCGACCGCTTCGCGGTAGTAATAAATAGTTAAATAGCTAAATAGTTAAAAAGCCCGAACCGCACGAACACGGAGTGGGTTGTTCTTGATGAGGAGTTGACCTGGAGGCCATTGAAGAAATTCTGGAACCAGGCGTAGCTGTTGACGGTCTCCGAGGAACTCCAGTAGTAGACACTGGCAAAACCGCCAACCACAGTTTTTTGAAGGTACAATAAATTCAACTCGTTTTTTGAAGGTAAGTACCAGTCGCCATAAGTAACACCAGCAACGGTAACTGAATATTCGTTGCACACAGTGGCCGCAAATGCGGCCCCATCAACCGGGCCCTGGTTTGCAATGATAATGGCTGTATTTTTTAAACCTGCGCCAACACCATCTGCCCTGGCACGGGTATTTGTATAAGTACCACCATACCATCTTATCCCTGTGCTTTGGTCAGCAGTGGCTGCTATTAATCCATGCTGCCCGTTATCATAAACATAAAATACAATACCGCCTCCATAGCTTTCGCCAATGAAATGCACGGTAGAATACCATTTTGTGCCATTGTAAACCTCAAAAGCTTTGATGGTGGTATTGTAAATAGTAAGTCCGGTAGCCGGCGATGCAATTGCATTGCGTTGGGTAGAGTCCATCCGGGGTGGTAAAAACCCCTGCGTGGTTGATGTAATATCCAACTTAGCAGAAGCATCAGGTGTTGCAGTACCAATACCCACCTGTGCATACAAACACAATTGCAGCAAAACAAAAATGGGTAATAAGAAGATTAGTTTTTTCATGATTAGATTATTGGGTTTTTTTATTTTAAAATTCTTTTTGCTTTAGGCGGATAAATAATCAAATTGTCAAATAATCAAATAAATTAATCCCTGAGGCAACGAACAGAAAACCCGTCTTGCTTATTGGCGCTGAGCCTGGTGATATTGCCACTGGAGTAGTACAGGTCTCGGTACCAGGCGCTTGAAGTATTATTCTCTGTAGAACTCCACCAGTAGCCGTCGTTACCAACACTGACGAATGTCCCACTGCTGCCACGGCCGCCGCCCGGCAGGCCTGCAAATCCACTGCTATTATCAGCTCCTGTATTTGGGGCGGTCCACCTTGTTGTAC
>Ga0194037_1000066_pt1 | contig 73037 bp, 70 predicted proteins | sample JunL306m_MetaG_FD_148653 | JGI IMG/M metagenome (GOLD analysis project Ga0194037, IMG submission 148653) | Anoxic zone freshwater microbial communities from boreal shield lake in IISD Experimental Lakes Area, Ontario, Canada - Jun2016-L304-6m | ecosystem: Environmental > Aquatic > Freshwater >...
TACCACACCTGTTTACCTTTACCGAAGTCTCTGGTGTGCCACGTACGACCAACCATGTTGAGGGGGGTGTGAATGCTCGACTGAAAGAATTGGTTCGACGACATCGCGGCCTTGCACCGGAAAAAAACGTGTGCTCGTTGCCCATTTTCTGGCTTTAAAAGCAATAAAAAAACCAACACAAAAGGTTACTTAGCTCGAAAATAAATATATTCGTCGACCCATCAGATAAATGAATTGATCGGTCTGTTCATGGTAATACAGGTGTTGACATCAAGGACTATCACCGTTTTGCCAAGCAGAGTTATCGCCAGCCACCACCAAGGGCACGGTAAAGCTCAGCCATAGCGACCAGATGCTGACGTCGGATGCTGGCAAGATCAAGCTCTGCTTGAAGAGCATTGGTTTCGGCAATCATGACTTCAAGATAGGTTGCCATACCACTCTGAAAAAGCATTCCAGCATTGGAAACCCCTTTTTGAAGTGTGATCAGCCGTTCTGAAGCAATCAACTCCTGTGACTTTATTTTGTCGAGCTGTACAAGTGCGTTTGAAACCTCCCCAACAGCCTTGAGCAATGAATATTTGAATTCAAGTTCAGTCTGTTCCCGTTTTATTTTTGATTGTACATACCTGGCTTTCAACTGACCATGCTGAAACACTGGTTGAACAAGACTGCCTTGCAGAACACCAAAAAGAGAACCCGGAGTTGTAAACCAGTTGCTTGTTTTAAAAGCATCAACACCACCTGTTGCAGTAATAGAGAGCAATGGATAGAGGTTTGCTTTTGCTTCACCCATATCAGCATGGGCTGCCCTGACAGCCAACTCCGCAGCACGAACATCCGGGCGATTCTGCAAAAGAGCGAACGGTGCACCTGATGGTAAAACATCGGACACTATTATGTTAAAAAGTGTCTGGTTTCGACTAACCGAACCAGGCATCTTTCCACACAGAATACTGAGTGCATTTTCCTGTGCAGCTATTTTCTGTTCAATAAGAGGCAATGATGCTGCAATAGCTTGTTTTGATGCTTCCTGCTGCTGCACAGCAAGAGAAGTAACCTGACCAGCAGTATACTGAAGCCCAATCATTTTGAATGTGGTATCAGCCAAGACAAGATTTTTTTTTGATATGTTGAGCTGTGCATCAAGCATTAACATATTGTAGTAACCTTCGGCCACATCAGCCACCAAGCGGGTACGAACAGTTTTAGCTGCTTCCTGCGTTTTCAGGTATGAAGCGAGGGCTGATTTACTTCTGCTACGAAGTTTTCCCCAAATATCGACTTCCCATGATGACGTTCCCGAAAGAGTGTAATCATTAAGGTTTGTCCGAACACCGTAATCGGATGGATTGGTTCGGGTGTTCTGGACTCCAATACTCAGAGTTGGAAGCGTTTCAAGCTTTGCTGATTTAAGGGTTTGGGCAGCATAGTCAATGTTTTTCAACGCCACCTGCAAGTCAATGTTGTTCACCATCGCACTGTCAATCAGGGCACATAACGCTTGGTCAGCAAAAAAACTCCGGTAAGGAAGCAATGCAACAGAGGTATCGGCTTGAACACCTTTTGAAGAAGTCGATCCCCCGCGATAATTTTCGGGAAACACAATTTCCGGTTGTTTATACTCCCGAACAGTACTGCATGCCACCATAGTACTTAAGAGTATGAAAAACGTACCTGCAAATGAAACCACTCTCAACTGTTTTCTCATAGATTACCCAATAATTCAGCATTACTCATCATGATACCGGGACAGTACTCTCTTTTTACTTATTTATAACATCATCAAGAAGTTTTCCAGCCTCCACAATAGGAGTTGCTGGACCGGTAATGCGCTCCTGAAGATGCTGAAAAATCACAAAAAGTACCGGTACAACAAAAATACCGAGCACCATGCCGACGAACATGCCTCCGATAGCCGCCCCTCCGATGGAATGATTACCTTGGGCAGCCGGACCGGTAACAAACAGAAGAGGTAGTAACCCAGCAATAAAGGCCAGTGATGTCATGAGAATTGGCCGTAACCTTGCTTTGGCGCCTTCAATGGCTGCAGCCGAGAGTGAACTTCCTGCTACCCTTCGCTGCAGAGCAAACTCTACAATCAAAATGGCATTCTTTGCCAGAAGCCCAATCAGCATGATTACGGCAACCTGAACATAGATATTATTCTCAACACCAATAAGCTTTATGCCGGCAATAACCCCGAGAAGCCCTGTAGGGATTGAAAACATTACCGCAAGAGGAAGCAGATAGCTCTCGTAAAGTGCCGCAAGCAGGAAATAGACAAAAACAATAGAAAGGATAAAAATAAAAAGCAGCCCGCTGGTTGATTCAATTTCCTCCCTGCTCTGGCCTTTCCAGTCGTAGGTATAACCTAAAGGGAGAGTGGTTTTAGCAACCGATTCAACTGCTTTGATTGCTTGTCCTGTACTGAAACCTGGTTTGACAACAGCATTGACGGACACGGCATTGAAAAGATTGAAGTGATCAACCGATTCTGTACCGTAAACACGTTTGAGAGTAATCAAGGAAGAAACCTGCACCATCTGGCCTCTGGTATTGTTGACAAAAATACTGTTCATGGAAGACGGATCTGCTCGATCCGAAGGTTCCGACTGCATGATTACGCGGTAGTATTTCCCGAAACGGTTGAAATCCGAAGCTTGCGAGCTGCCATAGTAGGCCTGCAGTACTGTTAAAAGATCCCGAACATTGACGCCGAGCTGAGCAGCCTTGACATTGTCGATAACAACTTCATACTGGGGATTTGTTGCCTTGAAAGTAGTAAATGCAAACCCGATCTCCGGACGTTTCATCAATGCACCAATAAAGTCTTGGGCTACGTTGCCTAATTTGCCGAGTGCCCCACCACTACGATCCTGAACTACAAACTCAAGACCTCCAACCGCGCTGAAACCAGGAACTGTCGGTTGGGCAAGAGCAAAAAAAGAAGCCTCCCGTCCGGCAAGTTTTTTTGAAATAGTTGCAAGAATTTTTTTGATGTTCCCATCAGCAGCCCGCTCATCATGATCTTTGAGTTGAATAAATAGAAGACCCGAAGAAGGAGAAGAGCTTCTTGAAAGTATATTGATGCCAGAAACAGCGAGCACCTTTCTGACCGCCGGTATGGAGCGTAAAGTTATCGCCGCATTATCCATGACCTCATTAGTACGGGTGAATGAAGAACCCGGAGGCATGGTGGCAGATACAATGACAAACCCATTATCTTCATCTGGAATAAAGCCGTTCGGTGCAGTCTTGAACATCCAGGCTGAAACTCCAGCAACGAGGACAAGAAAAGTAACAGTTACTGTTTTATTGCGAATCAGAAAGACAAGCGAAGTAAGATACCTGCGTTTCAGGTTGTTGAAACCAGTATTGAATCCTAAAAAAAAGCGCTGGCTTAAACTGCCAAACCGATGCAATTTACTCTTTTTACCGGAACCCGGCGGATCATGAAGATTAGTAAGAAAAAGAGCACAAAGCGCTGGACTAAGCGTCAAAGCATTGACTGCTGAGATGAGAATGGCAATAGCAAGAGTAAAAGCAAACTGCCGGTAAAAAACGCCTGTAGAACCTTGAAGAAATCCAACTGGCAGAAACACCGATGCCATAACCAGTGTAATAGTGACAATCGCCGTCGTAATCTCCCTCATGGCTGAAACTGTAGCAACTTTTGACGGATAATTTTTCTGCTCCATTTTGGCATGTACTGCTTCAACAACCACAATAGCGTCGTCAACAACTATACCAATGGCGAGAACCAACCCGAAAAGAGTCAGCACATTGATAGAAAAACCAAACAGATTCATAAAGAAAAAGGTACCGATAATAGCAACCGGTACAGCAATGGCCGGAATAAGAGTTGAACGGAGATCCTGAAGAAAAATAAAAACTACCAAAAAGACCAAAAGGAAAGCTTCGACAAGAGTGTGAACCACCTGATTAATTGACTCGTCAACAACTTTCTTGGAGCTGTACGGAATAGCGTAACTGATACCTGCAGGAAACGATTCTGACGCTTTTTTCAGTACTTCACTCAAACCGGTTTCAACCTGATTGGCATTTGAGCCGGGCGCTTGGTAAACTGCAAGAACCACTCCCGCCTGGCCGTTAGCTTTGGTATCTACGGTATAGCGGTAAGCCCCTAACTCAACACGGGCGATATCACCAAGCTTGAGTAATGAACCGTCAGAGTTGGCCCTTATGACAATCTGTTCATAATCAACAGGATAAGAATTTTTACCCTTATACTTCATGACATACTGCATCGCCTCAGAGCTATTCTCACCGAACGAACCTGGAGCAGCCTCAAGATTCTGACTTTGGATAGCGGCCGATACCTCTTGGGGCGCCACTTTATATGCCGCCATCTGCTTCGGTTTCAACCAGATGCGCATGGAATAATCCATATTACCGTACACCGACACCTGACCCACGCCGGGAACTCTCGACAGATCGTCTACAATATTGATTTTGGCATAGTTCTGGAGAAATGTCTGGTCATAGGCTTTTGAACTGCTTGCCAAATTAATCAGCATAATCTGGCTATTCTGGCGCTTGACGGTTGAAACACCTATCTGGTTGACCTCTACAGGCAACCTGCTTGTGGCCTGTGACACCCGGTTCTGGACATTTACAGCCGCCTGGTCGGGATTGGTTCCCTGTTTGAAAAAAACCGTTATGGAAAGTGAACCGTCATTAGCGGAAGTTGAGGTCATGTAGGTCATGTTCTCAACACCGTTGATTGCCTCCTCAAGCGGAGGAGCAACAGAACGACCAACAGTTTCAGCACTTGCTCCGGGATAACTTGCAGTTACCGAAACGCTGGGGGGAGCAATATCCGGAAACCGGGTAATTGACAACTGGTTAATACCTACAAGACCAAGAATGACCAAAATGATCGATATAACGGTAGCAAGTACAGGCCTCGATATAAATCTTTCAAACATGAATAAGCAGGTTTAACGCTCTCAGCCCGTTAAGGTAAACTCTCTATCTCTCTCATTACCGGCTATCTCCTTTGATAGGAGTACCTTTAACCGGTTTGATGGCTGTACCATCCGGCAATTTTTCTATACCGGATGTCACAATAATATCACCCTGTTGCAAACCGGAATGCACTATATAATTATTACCGCTTTTGCCCGATACGGTAATAATCTGCTTCTTTACAACATTTCCTTTGTTGAGCCGAAAAACAAAAATCTTGTCCTGCAATTCAATTGTCGCAGCCTGTGGCACCTGCAGCACATTGTGATAGCGAGATTCCATCACCACCGTACCAGTATTGCCGGAACGAAGTAACCCGTGGGGATTTGGAAAAACAGCCCTTATTCTGATCGATCCTGTTGATTGATCAAACTGTCCGCTTACAGTACTAATTGCACCTTTTTCAGAAAAAAGGTTTCCATCTGCCATGACAAGAGAAACCGGTGCAACGTGGCGCAACTTTTCCTGCATGCTCCCGCCGGCATATTGCGTTCGAAAGCGCATAAAATCAATTTCGCTCATACTGAAATAAGCATAAAGTTCTCGGACATCACTAAGCAACGTCAACCACTGGCTTTGATTTTTAGTTACAAGGCTTCCAAGTCTGAACGGAATTTTCCCGATATACCCGCTTACAGGCACCTTGATGGTTGTATAATCCAGATTGACCAAAGCAGAACGGGCAGCGGCTTTCGACTGCTCAACGACAGCAAGAGCTGCCTGGTAATTGGCTTTTGCCGTTTTCAGCTGAATGTCGGACACCACGTTATTCTGAACCAGAGGAATCAGTTTTTCCTCATTGAGCTTTGCAACAACAAGCGAAGCTTCAGCAGTATGCTGAGCCGCCAGAGCGCTATTGTATTGCTCACGGTACACCCTCTCATCAATTTTAAAAAGCGGCTGCCCCGCTTTAACATAGGCACCTTCATCGACATAAATAGCGCTGAGCGTCCCGTCAACCTGCGGACGAATTTCAACATTGACTTTTCCCTCAAGAAGTGTTGAATAACCAGTAGTAACCGTTGCGTCTGAAGGATTGATTGTCATCACCGGTAAAGTCGGCTGCTCCTTTTTTTCGGCATTTTTTCCACCGTTTACTGGCCCACAACCATAGAAGAACATCGGTATGCATATACCGATAATCACCTGGATCCTGAAAAAACTCCGCATCAGCTTGTTACTCATGGTTTCCGTTTATTATCCGCTGAAACTCCCGAACTTCTTTTTGCTTAACTGCTCTCTGGTAATGTTAAACATGCAGTTTTGGTTTAAAAAAACAGGAGCAGCAACAATCTTTTTTTATCATCAACAACCTTATGGCAAACAGAATAAACAGCAGTTTTTCTTATTTCCCAAACGTTTAACCACCCTTCTTCTGTTCAAGCTCCAGTAATACCTTTTTCAAGCAGAGCCCACTGCGATATCCGGTCAGGTTACCGTTACTGCCCACAACCCTGTGGCAAGGAATAAAAATCGGAATTGGGTTTCTATGATTCGCCATTCCAACGGCCCTTGCTGCACAAGGATTTCCTGTAGCGGTAGCTATCTCCTTGTAGCTTGCAGTACTTCCATACGGAATATTGCAAAGTTGCTCCCACACACGATGCATGAAGGGAGTTCCTGATGGGGCTAGCGGCAGTGAAAAAGTCCTCAGCTTTCCCAAAAAATATGTGTGCAACTGTTGAAACGCCTCCCTGATCAGCTCCGTTTCACGGATTTCGGCATTCTGAGGAATATTATCGTCTGTAGCAAAGTAGAGGTTAGTTATAGCATCCCTTGATGTAGCTATACCGATCCGGCCAATTACCGTTTGCTGAAAAGAAAGAATCATCCCTTAAAATAAATTTTGAGACCTACCATCATACTACTTCATATACATATCTGCTAACAACATATCCATTCATACCCTGCAGATAGCTTCAACATACCTCGGATGTGAATAAAAAAGCTTAAATTCAGAGCCATAAAAGTTTGCCTTTCATAAAGAACAGTGATAGAAAACTACGATATTGGAAAAACAAAATCTGCACACAATGATATACTTCAAAAATCCAGAAGAGGTTCTTTATCAATGGGTTTCACGAGTCTGCAGTGGAAATCCCGACGATATTGCCGCGCTTTATAATGAATCTGCGGTACTTGTGCCAACATTTTCCCCTCATACTGTTACAACCCCCGAAGGAGTCAGGGGCTATTTCGGGCAGCTTGCATCCAGAGATGGCCTTGGGGTAAGGCTTCATAACAAGGCGCTCAGAAAACAGTCTTTGAGCGATACCCTGCACACTGTGAGCGGGATTTACTCCTTTGAATTCGAGGTTGACCAAGTATTGCTCTCTTTCCCTTCGAGATTCAGTTTTGTAGTGGATATCTCATTGCCTCAACCTATCCTGCATCACCACTCTTCACAGGTTCCGAGAAATCTGTCGTAACACAAGTCAAAAATGCCCCGGAAAACAATACCTGCATTCTGAAAGTCATCCGGGGCAACATCTCTTTTATAATTTACTCTGCAATCTCAGCCGAATTATGCAAGAGTGGATCCACGCATACTCCAAAAGGCCAGCACCCTGTTTTTTCCCATTCGAGACAACTAAAAATTTTACGCCAAAGCTTTGAGTTTTACCATTTCTGCTTCAAGAAAATCAAGCTTCTCTTTCATGGCTCCAAGATTGCGCAGCATTGCTTCATACCTCAGTTGCTCGCGCATGGGTTGTGCTGGGTAGCCTCGTAAAACAAGGCCAGGCTGAAGAAAAGATTTTGAAATACCGGCCTTTGCTGCAACCTGTATACGATCGGCCAGTTCAAGATGACCTGCAAATCCAGCCTGGCCACCTATCACGCACTGGCGACCTACCGTTACACTGCCTGAAATACCGGCTTGGGAAGCAATAACCGTATCGTCACCAATCCTGCAGTTATGAGCAACCTGAACAAGATTGTCGATCTTGACTCCCCTGCCTATCACTGTACTGCCCATAGTAGCCCGATCAATAGTGGAATTCGCACCAATCTCAACATCATCGCCAATTTCAACAATTCCCATCTGAGGAATTTTGACATAAGAACCATCACTCTGAGGAGCAAAACCAAATCCATCTGCCCCAATAACACACCCAGAATGAATAACCACTCTATTACCGATAACCGTACCATCATAACAGGTAACAAGAGGAAAAAGAAGTGATCCATCGCCAACAGAAACATCATTCAACAGAATAGTGTGCGCACCAATCACACTGTTGCGACCGATAATGCAGTTATCTCCAATCACGGCATACTCGCCAATCGACACACCTTCAGCAATTGAGACTCCTTTACCAATCACAGCCGTCGAAGCAATGCCTCCAGCAGTGACGGCTCGGGATGGAGCAAACTTCTGCAAAAGAAAAACAAATGCGGTATAAGGATCGTTTACTTTAATAAATGAGCTTTTGTGAAGGAATTCATCAACACAAACCGACCGGTGCACAATAACCAGAGACGCCTCTGTTGCAGCAAGAAAACGTAAATACTTTTCGTTGGCTATAAAGCTGACCTGCCCTTTTTTTGCCACTTCAATTTTTGCGGGGCCTGATATCAGCACATCGGCACTTCCCTGAAGCTCAACTGAATCCAAAAATTGGAGCAGGTAGTCCCGGATTTCTTGAATCGTCATATTTTTTTTAAGCAAATAACCTCACGTTAAAAAGAAGAAATAATTAGTTAATTTTCAGCCTTTTTATTTTATATTTCAGGCCTGTTCAGTGTGTTGTAAAGACACCGGCCAACAGGCAAAAGGTACACTATGGCACTGAAGTAACTGCAACAATATAACTCCTTTCATCTGAAAATGCAGGATCACCCGATGGCAAAACCAATTAAAATTTTTGCAGGGCGCAGTAATCCAGCCCTTGCCGAAAAAATTGCAAAATATCTCGACACGACTCTTGGCGATGCCAAAGTTGAAAACTTTTCCGACGGGGAAATTTCTGTAAACTTTTTTGAGTCAATCCGCGGATCAGATCTCTTCATTATCCAACCCACCAATCCTCCCGGCGATAACCTTATGGAACTGCTGATCATGATTGATGCTGCCAGAAGATCATCAGCCGCAAGAATTACGGCCGTTATACCTTATTACGGCTATGCACGGCAAGACAGAAAGGACAGACCCCGTGTTGCCATTACAGCAAAGCTTGTAGCCAACCTGCTCACTGAAGCTGGAGCAAACCGCATTCTTACAATGGATTTGCATGCAGCACAGATCCAGGGTTTTTTTGATATTCCTTTTGATCACCTCTACTCCAGTGTGGTGCTCATCAATGACATTCGTCACAGAGAGTTTCGCGATAATCTGGTGGTTGCATCACCTGATGTCGGCGGAGTAAAGCTTGCAAGAAAATTTGCCGAAGAACTTGGTACCGATCTGGTTATTGTCGACAAACGACGGCCGAAAGCCAATGTTGCCGAAGTCATGAACATAATCGGCGATGTCAAGGGCAAAAATGTTCTTCTGGTTGACGACATGATTGATACAGCCGGAACATTAGTCAACGCAGCTAAAGCCATCCGTGAAGCTGGTGGCCTTAAAATTTATGCCGCGGCTACACACCCGATCCTTTCTGGACCGGCTATTGAGAGAATCAATGCATCACTGCTCGAAAAGCTTATTGTCACTGATTCGGTTGTTACCAATCACGACTACTCACCGAAAATTGAAACTGTTACAGTCAGCAACCTGTTTGGTGAAGCTATAAAACGTATTTATGAAGATGATTCCGTAAGCTGCCTGTTCGACAGCAAAAATATCACACAGAAAATCACGAATAATCATTAATACAAGCGATAAAAGAGGTAAAGAAAAAGCATGGAAACAATTGTATTAGGCGTTCAACCGCGCGTTATAAAAAAGAAAAACGCTGAAAAACTGCGTAAGACCGGAATAGTACCTGCGGTTATCTATCACAAAGGTGAAGAAACCATCCCGGTAAGCGTCAATGAAATTGCACTCAGAAAACTTGTGCATTCAGCTGAATCACATATTATTGATCTTCAATTCCCTGACGGAAAAATCAAACGTTCTTTTATCAAACAGGTACAGTTCCATCCGGTTACCGATAAAATCATTCATACTGACTTCCAGCTTTTCTCTGCAGATGAAATTATTGAACTGGACGTACCGGTCTCCGTTACCGGCGACAGCATAGGTGTAGAAAAGGGTGGTAAACTGCAAATAATCCGCCATGCAGTCACACTAAAGGGAAAACCGGAAAACATGCCCGATCACCTTGTGGTTGATGTTACAGCGCTTGAAATCGGCCATTCAATCCACGTCAAAGAAATACCGATGGAAGCATACACCGGTTTAGAAATCATTGACGATCCAGATACACCGGTCATTACGGTACTGGCCGCGAAAAAAGAAGCAGAAGCTACTCCTGAAGCAGCCGCAACACCAGCAAGCTGAAAGCCTTCAGCCTTGGTTGACAAACCAGTTCATGGACAATGCAAAGCTGCTTTTCCCTAAAGGAAAAGCAGCTTTTTTTATCAATAGCGCTTGATTTTTTACTTTCTGTATTATTTTTTTCTCTTCCACAGTTTCATGAACCATCATTCACACTGATAGCTATACAAGCTTGAAAACCTTTAAAATAAATACCGGCTTCTCATCTTCCCAGTCCAATCACATACCTCCAACGGTGAGCGGCCAAACCACAAAAAAAGGAAAGCTTATTTTTTTTCTGTTCGCTTTCGCAGTTTTCCTGCTCATATTGTTTACCAAGTCTGATCTTGTAGCGCTCAGTTTCCATTCGTTGTATGCTGCTGCTATACTCTACCTCTCAGCACCCTCTGCTTTACAGGAAATTTTCAGCCCTGATATTCTTGAATTCTGGATTGGTGCCATTTACCTTATTACTGTACCGGTCATTCTCGCAATCTTCGTCTATAAATCGTTCAAGAACAAAGATTCGGAAAAACAAAAAAACAGCAGTAATGAGTCGAGCCTCGGTAAAATAAGCCTCAGGGCTTTCATGCGTAACGGTATAGCAATGTACGCCTCAGCAGTTATCTTTATCCTCTACTCAGCAGCATTTCTTGCTCCCTTCATCGCACCCTTCAATCCCTACGACCAGCAGGACTTTCTGGTTACCGCATATCAACCGCCACTTTCAAGAGTCGAGGCACTGGTACTCAAGCAGCCGAAAAACCTTGCAATACCAATGCAGACTGGAAGCAGTACAACAGCACTGATGGCCAATAGCCTGATCAGCGATTTACAGTTGCTGAAAACACGCAATGAACCCCATGCCATAAAATTCATCAACGAATATCGCATTGAAGGCGGCAATGTCATCTACCGTCAAGGCATACGCACCAAAACCATTGCCATCAGTGAATTGGAGGGAAACAGCATTAAAAACAACACACCCGATTTCATTACTGCACGCACCTTCATTCTCGGTACAGACCAGTACGGACGCGACATTCTCAGCCGCGTCATCTATGGTTCAAAAATCTCGCTCTCCATCGGCTTTCTTGTTGTACTCATATCAGTTACTCTCGGTACAGTTATCGGTGTCTCGTCAGGATATTTTGGCGGCTGGATTGATGCGGTCATGATGAGAATTGTCGATGTACTTATCGCCTTCCCCGCCCTGTTTCTTATTCTCATCATCATTGCCACCTTCGGAAACTCCATCTACCTGATCGTCATCACGCTCTCCTGTACCGGATGGATGGGAGTCGCCCGAATGGTCAGAAGTCAGGTACTCTCGTTAAAAGAGCAGGAGTTCATCCTTGCAGCGAAATCGCTCGGTCTTTCGCATCTAAGAATCATCTTCCGCCACCTGGCACCCAACACCCTAACGCCCGTCATTATAGCGGCAACCCTGCGAATCGGCAGTATTATTCTGACCGAAGCAGGGCTCTCTTTTCTCGGTCTCGGTGTTCAGCCTCCAACCCCAAGCTGGGGAAACATCATCAACGAAGGACGCGACAGCCTTTTAAATTACTGGTGGATCTCAACCTTTCCCGGTATTGCTATACTGACCACCGTAGTCTGCTTCAACCTTATCGGCGACGGCGTCCGCGATGCCCTCGATCCGAGAATGAAAGGATAAACATTGACAACAAAGCACGAACCCGGCGCCTGGCATACCCTCGCCACCCACTACCTCCACCAAAAGCCCTGGCTCACTATGCGCCAGGACACCGTGCAACTGCCAAATGGTAAAATCATCGACGACTATTACGTCTGGGAGTTTCCGCCATGGATCAATGTACTTGCCGTTACGCCGGAAAAGAAAATTGTTTTGATACGGCAGTATCGGCACGGCATCGGCAAGGTATTCTTTGAACTTCCAGCAGGTGTTCACGATAAAACAGGCGAATCGCTGCTTGAATCAGCACAGCGTGAACTGAACGAAGAAACCGGCTACGGCGGCGGTGTATGGACACCATGGATGGAACTCAGCGCCAACCCTGCACTGCAGAACAACATCACCACCACTTTTCTGGCTGAAGGGGTTGAACTGCTCGGTTCGCAACAGCTTGATACCACTGAAGAGATCAGTGTGCACCTTGTCACCATTGAGGAACTGCGCTCCATTACACTTCAGAGCGGCATGATTCAATCTCTCCATGTTGCACCAGTACTGAAATATCTCGCAGCGCAAGAGCATTGAACACGATACCTGAAAAAATTTCATGAAAAAAAAAGAACAACTCACTCTGCTTGAAACCACAATTAAACAGCTTGGCTACAGAGTGCGTTATGAAAAAGGGAATTTTCTCGGCGGAGAGTGCCGAATCAGGAACGATAATGTCGTTGTGGTCAATAAATTTCTACCAGTTGAAGGTAAAATCTACACCGTGGCACAGGTCATCAGCAACATTAACCCACCGAACCTTTCTCCTGAGATAGTAAAAATCATTAATACCTTTGTTGACACCAGCCTCTTCAGATAGTATCGAGTCCCTGTATGCAAAAGCATAAAAGAGGTAACGTCATCTCATCATGCCAAAAATTGTCGATATGCAGAAAAACGGGGCATCAGGAATAATTCCAAGAAAACACATTATTATGATCCTGTATACGAGAGAGTGAAATAAAATTTTTAACTTTTCCCAAGGAGTAAGATAAACTAAACGGCGAAGCAACGTCAAGAACGTTGAAAAAAATTATTATTATAGCTGGCTCTAACGGAGCAGGCAAAACAACATTTGCAAACAACTTTCTTCCGCAAGAGGCTCATATGCTTCGTTTTGTCAATGCTGATTTGATCGCAGCCGGACTTTCTCCGTTTAACCCCGAAGTGGCGGCGTTCAAAGCGGCACGAATTATGCTCAAAGAGATTGATGATTGCGCATTGAATGGCGAAAGCTTTTCTTTTGAAACAACACTTTCCGGCTTGGCTTACCTGCAACGTATTTTGGATTGGAAAGCTCAAGGGTATACAGTTAAAATCTGGTTCATCTCTCTCCACTCGCCGGATATTGCTGTTTCACGAGTTGCAGAACGTGTCCGACAAGGAGGCCATAACATTCCGGAGGATATCATTCGCCATCGCTTTGCTGCCGGCCTGGATAATTTCAATAGAAAATACAAAGCTATTGTGGACTCATGGGCGCTCTACGATGGTACGTTTACTCCTCCCAAACTCATTGAATGGAGCTGACATTATGAAAACAAAAGACATTCGACTTTCCCCTGATCCTGACATGGCAGGCTCCTATGCAGCAATGCAACGTGCGGGAAAAGCAGCCGAAGATCTCGCCATTCTTACTAATACTGCAATTATCACCATGATTGAAGGGAAGGTAGTTCGGCTCACGGCTGATGAGATCATCAAAAGACGTCAAGCTGAAAGCAAAAAAGCCAAAACAAAGTCAGAGTAATCGGTAACTCTTTGGCCTGCTTCCAAAACGGAAAGTCGCATAAAAGAAGTAACTTCATAGTTTTTTCCCTTTTGTCATGACAGGATAACTATGACTGTGTACAAACTTTATTTTATAAAGTTTTCTTGGAGTGCGATGTTATCCAATTCGAGAACCGACCCCTATTACAAGGTCTGTTCAATGGAGGTGGCTGTTACTGCCATTACTGCACGTGCCCATGCAAATTTTGCTTTGATTACGTCATAGTCAGAACCAGAGATTTCTATACACGCTGTACCTTTAATAAGAAAGCCAGCGCCAGGACCAATAGTTCCTGCTACCTTGCGGCTTCCCAATGTAATCAATACCTGATTGTTAAAAGCAATGTTCGCTTCTGTACGATGCATATAGCCTACGGGAATCAATATCCGTTCATCAGTAGTAATTCGTACATAACTGTTCCAGGTATTGACCATATGAGGTCCATCCTGCCCCAACGTCGCTATCGCAACCACTCCGTCGTGCTTTAATACTTCTGTTAATTTCTCTGGAATCATCTGTATACCCCCATTGTGTTTGTATTAAAGAATGTAATCCTTCTGATTTGGCTCCATTACTTTAAGGTTATTTCAAACAATCGCCAAATATTGTTGTCCAGTCAGTCATTACATGCGGAAAAAAATCCACTGTATATCACTCAACCGATAACTTTATATACTCTATTTTATACAACAAACCTTTTAAATAGAAAGGAGTGCGGACGTAGTTGTGATGTCCCCATGCCCGCTACATGTATCTCAAGGAGCATCTTTCTGACGCTGAGTCTGAGTTACGGCGTAGTGTTCTTTCTACAGATAACCCCCAAAACACGAGAGTAAAGAGCCGAGGACAACTTATATTTGATAGTTTATTGCGATAATGTTTTAAAATTCATCCCCAGACCTGGTCTTGAAAGGACTGCACCAATGCGCTGGAGTAAATTGAGCGCATATTCCGATCTTAATTGTGTCACTACGGCAGCATCAGTCCAGAAGAGCAAGAGGTCGTCCTTTTGTGTCTTTATGATTGAACCAATATTGATTTTATTCGTGCCATGAAACATTCCTTGATTTTGCGCGTGCATCTGCACCCAATTAGGATTCTTTGAGATACCGTCTTCATGGATACTAAATGCTTGTACAGCTTCATCAATATTAAGAAATAGAAAAACATTTTTTGTGGCATTTTTCAGAGCCTGATCATCGGTAATAGAGAATAACCGAACCGCAACAAACGATAAAAAATCGCGTCGTAAAAGGCTATTTTCTTGCACTGGAACCATATCACAAGCTGGCGAAAGGCATATCCAATATTGATGCTCACCTCCTTCACCATGTTCCATCCTAAAAACGTGTCCTGTGGTTAAATGCGACCGGTCAATTGGTTTTGTACTTGAAAAACAATTGAAACGTTTCAATGCTTCCTGGCTGCCGATATCAGATTTGTTAATTCCGCATCCGGTTAAAACGTTGTCCCTGTCAAGAGCAGAGAAATGTTCAAGTAGACCATTTGCATATTCATCGAGCGTTAATCTCAATCTGTCACCAAGTGCCTCCCAATGACGATTTATGGTATTGTGAATGACTGCTTTCGTGTCAACTTGGTTTGGCTTGAGAAACTCATTCAGCCATTCGGCCTGCATGTACCGATCTTTAAGAATATCAGCTTCAGCGGATAGCCCCCGGTTTTCAATCTCAGCCCTCATTTTTGTCAGAAGCAGTCGATGCGGAGAAAGGAAGGAGGCTTTTATGGCCGCCATGATTTTTGTTTCAAAATCCTTTGGCTTGCATACCTTTGAAAGTACTGTAATAAAGAGTTTCTCAGTCTTTATCCAATTAATCCCTTCGGAGTTGCCGACCATCACGTTTCCCAGCATCTTAGGAGAAAAATGGCGTTGTAACTCACCATGTTTTTTGATCAGCAGCCAGTGAGCGACTTGCTTTGGATTGATATCGACTTTCTTAGGTTTACCTTTACATATCTCAAGAATACTTTGTCCTGCTGGCAACGATAATAACGCATCAGTTTTTCTCGGGTATCTGGAGCGGCACTCCAAATAGGTATCCTCCGAAATTTCCGCCTCAAGCTTCGAAAGAATTTGATCATCCTCCTCCTCCCATAGTGCGATAGCGTCATTAATTGCTGTGTCCTCTTCCTTCGAAATAGTAATGGAGGGCTCTGCATAAGTTAGACCCAAAGCTATCTCTCTTACAACCTGATCAATGCTTCCGTTATCTCCCTTGGTATGAACGATTACCAGGTTAAAGTGGTTGTGGTCGGCAAGTTCTCTAAGTATAGCAATCGCAACATCCCCACCACCATCATCGCCCTGAAGATGATAGTCCAGAACCAATAAATCGGAGTGATGCAGATGAGCCGCGGCCCCTAATTCCGCCTCTGTGGTTACATCTGTCGCATCATGGACATCGATCAGCCAAGATCTCTCCTTATCCCTTGCAAAAGAAAGAAATTCACGCACATTGGAAATGTTATCTCGTTTTTTATCAGTCCAATTTTTCATCACCCCGGATTCTTTATCAGTGAGACTATCAAGGGTCGGATATTCATCATCAACCACGATTAGTGTGCGAATCGGATCAATAAATGCTTCCCGGATAAGTCGGTCATGAATGTCAGGTACTACAACAGCTTCATTCATAGTTAGCCCCCTTGAAATCAATAATGAAGTTGGCGCCGGGGAGTTTTTTCATACTATTTTCCGTTGCGTAACTGATCGTATGACCGCCAGCTACCAAATTGGCTCTACAGAGATAAAGCCCTACCCCCCGCCCACCTCGAATCTTACGGGTGAAAAACAAGGTAAAGAGGTTTTTCAGATCGTCTTTTTCTACACCGGGCCCGTCATCAGCGATAACAACTTTTCCATTGATTACATCCAGCAAGATCTTCCGTGAATCACCTTGAGAATGCTTGACCCAATAGGCGGAATTGTTGATCAAATTGATGAATACTGGAAAAATGCGGGACGCCTGCTCATATACACTGAAGTTTCTAAAACCAATGCTTGCTTCAAGCTCAATCCCTCGTCGTTCCAGAGAATCTCCCATGAAAGCTATTACGTACTCGATAATTTTTTCTCCACTGATCCAAGTTTTGATCTTTTCTCCGGAGAGTTTTAATGGAGAAAGGAACCGTAGTCTGTCCACAAGTGCTTGATGGGCTGCGCGAACAGTCTCGAAAATCGGAGTATCTTTCGCCGTGTCCGGCAAATTATCCAACCCCTTTGAAATGGTCATTTCCAGTCCTTCGATTTCATGTCCTATGATTTCGACTGTGATTCCCAATTGGGCCAAGGTATTCAAGCGATCCAGTTCCTTGCGGAGTTCAGAGGATTCATCAATGGTAAAACTGACGAGGGATTCGATATCGACGCTATCTTGTAAGCTTTTCAACGTCGAGATATACGGCTCGAACAGCTCCGAATTCTCACGATCCTGCTTGTCTCGTTCAAGCTCAAATCGATCAAGAACTTTTGTCAGCGTGGTTCGACCATGCTCCAAATCGTCGAGGAAAGGAAGAGTTTCCGTGTGATAACGCTTGTTTCTTTCATTCACCAAATCCGAGATTCGTTTGATCTCTGATCCGAGAATATCTTTAGATTCGGCAGACCATTTGCGTAATCGATGTTGAAGATAGGCGGCATTCCTGTTGATCTCAGAATATGCCGTATCTCTGGAGGATTTAGGTTTGATCTTTTCTAGGTTACGTGTAATTGAATCATGCAATCTGATAATCAGTTCGCTTGCATGGTTGTCAATGGCACGAAATTCTCGGTAGTCCTGCTCTAGGCTACCCAGTTTATTGGGTGGTGGACCTAAAGATAGCTCTGCTCTTCTAGCCTTTATTTTGGATAGTTGTTCTCGAAGAGCCAACAACTCCGTTTCCGTCGTCGGGAGGCTATCGTTTTGAGCTAGTTGAGTCAGGCTCGCTAATTCTTGCTCAAGTTGCTTTATTTGCGGGAAGTTTTGCACAAGATAGCTTCGAAATTCCTTCCTTTTTCTCGCTTTAACTTTCTGTTGAGCCTCTTCGGCTTTTTGTTTAGCATAGTTGCCCGTAATCTCCGGCAGGGATTCCTTACGGATATCCGAGTCTGTACCATAGAAGCGTTTAGCACTCTCTAACAGTATATTTATAACTATGTCTCGAAAGACTTTTGCAGCTTTGTTGTCGATAATGCCTTCCCGCCCAGCTTTGTCGCGTAAATTATAATTTGCTTGACTGGTCAGTGCGACACGGCCGAAAAGTCGTCGATTAGCCCAAAACCATCTACCGGCATGCTTGCCCCGGCGTTTTTCTATCTCAAAATAATCGTTGTCCTCTCGACCGTACGGCATGACCCGTAAGCCATTTCTGAACATCAAGAATCCGCCATACTTTTCAGCCTGTTCAAATAATTTTGCTTGTACCTCAGGACTATGAGTTGTTTTCCCCTTTTCAGCTTCAAATGACCCAAGGCGCAAATGAAAAGAACCAACTCGGGAATCGTTGCGAGTCGGAACGGAATAAGGTGGATTAATGATTTCTTCACCAACAAGAAATTTACCGAATGCCTTTACTTTGCATCGAAAAATTCCGTTACTGTCGATTATCCCCTCGATGACATGCTCCAAGTCTTCAAGATTCCTATAACCGAATTCCCGTTCGTCGGATATTACTGGGCGACAGAGAGCCCCCTCCCACGCCGTCACGGAATAATTGAAGTTGGCGGCATCAAAGTCACTATCTATCTCTTCAGGATCAACAAAAGGATCTGTAAAATTGGATAATGTTTGATGGAATTTATCCTTTGCCCCTTGCGCCGTATCGCTTTCGCTCGAAGTCGCAGAGTGATGCAGATGTATTTCAAGGTCATAAACAATGCTTGCCATTAACATTGCCGTGCCGTGATGCCACTTTTCTGTCCAAACTGGCCAATTTTCAATGTGCCTTTCAGTAAAGGTAGTGGCGATTAAAGTTTCCTCGATTGCGCTTTTTGTCGAAGACCGATTCTCTGATGTTTCCTGAGCGTCATATGAGGACCATGCTGTGACAATTCGTTCATCCCGCGCCTTGTCTATCCCTGAACCCCAAATATTTCCCATCAATTTGTCGAACAAGTTAGGGATGTGACGCCACAACTCTTCCTTATTTACGAACTCAACTAACGGTATTTCAATATCTTGCAAATATATATAGGGGTTTTCAAAAAGGCGCCAATCAATGAGTGATGCGACAAAAGAACTATTTTTTCTTTTTGAAACGAGCAACAGCAATGAACCCAAATATCCCGAAGAAAGCCGCCCGATTCCTTTTTGTCCTTGTTTCTCCCGACGACGGAGCCCGTTACGATCTTCCTCCGGTATTTCAAAGACGGTTGCTTTGGACTCGGTACCGATCACCAGCCATTTTTCGATGAACTCCTGGAGGTTCATGCCGTGGCCATTATCCATGATCGCCGCTATAGGCACGTCTCCATCGAAAATGTGTAATGCCACTTCTCAGGCATATGCATCGTATGCATTTTTCCATAACTCGGAGATAGCAGTGGGGCAGTCGGCTATCTGCTCACGTCCGAGGTGATCGATAGTTCTTGCACGTGTCTTGAAGGCTATGGCATCAACCATGACAAGTAACCTCATTTGAAATTGCCAATAATTCGGGTGAACCGTTTACGATTCCGTCGACAACTGCACGAAGAAGAATTTCACCCAATCGAATTGGGACGGCATTTCCGATTTGCTCACCGGATGCCATCAAGCCCCCATGAAACTCAAACCAATCGGGAAAAGTTTGAAAGCGTGCCGCCTGGCGAACTGTAATGCCGTGGTGTTCTGTAGGGTGAATAAAACGCCCTTTGGAGGGGTTAATGCAGGCAGTTGTCATGGTTGGAGCAGGCTTGCTTGGGTCAATGCGCCCATAAACATCGGTGTGACCGTTATGATCTTCATGACATGACAATACACGCTTGGAGTCGCGACGACTTCCTCCATTAAGCGGCGTTGTCTCGAAAACTTCGATCAATTCCGATGTATGGTTCATGTGAATGTTGTTCTTATCGTTTTCTGGAGGAGGCTGTTCGAAAACAGTTGCGGCAGGAACCCAAGGTTGAAGACGTGGATTGGAAAGTCTTGCATTATCATCGCCATGTGTTGCCGCTGGTAGCCAAGTTGCAGAAAAAATATAATCTTTTCTTATGCCAAGGACGAAAACTCTTTTTCGACGTTGGGGCACACCATAATTTCTGGCATCCAAAACAATCGGTTGGTGTACTTTATACCCGAACTTATCCCCAATCTCGAAAAATTCTTCCAAGAAGTCATTATGGCGAGGCCAAAGTATACCAGGAACATTTTCCATCAAAAAAACTTTGGGAAGAAGTGCCGCAACATATTCGAAATATCTAAGTATTAATGAGTTCCTTGGATCACCAACCCCGGCATCTTTAATCCTATGAATAGAAAAACCTTGACAGGGAGGCCCCCCTAAAACAATGTCACAAGGGGCTTTTTCTGCAAAATGATCACGCCATAACTTTTCAGGATTTATTTTTAGAATGTCATTTTCGTAAAGCTTGGTCTCCCCATTTTTTATAAGGTTATGTCTATAGCTAACACAGGCCTTAGAATTCTTTTCTATCGCAGCAACGACATGAATACCAGTATTTTTTGCTGCCAGGGAAAAACCCCCTGCTCCTGCAAACAAATCAACACATTTTATCATTAAAGTACTCATTCGAAATCACTTAATACCATAAATCTAAATAATTGCACAGCCTTAGACTCTGCACCGATGGGTATATTCTTCGGCTCAAGGCTACTGAAGATAGAATCTATTTGCTTCACAAGGGCACTTTCGAATTTACGACTATTTTTTTAACGAAATTTCGCTTTGTTGCGAGGTGTTTCTGGCAGTTTGTCGGATTGACAAGTTGACGGTTCATCGCAAAAAAGCATTCAACAACCCAGATGGTGAATATTTCGAAAAGCTGAACACTCCAGAATGTGAAGTTCATGACCGACCTCCTTCCTTGTCCAACTGCTCAAGCAATCTACAGCCTTTTTCCGTAAGTCGGTATCTCTGGAGGCGACTGGTGGGGTGACCTGTTACTCTGGCTATTGCCCTCTTAGTGCCAATCTTGTGATGACTGAGTTCCGACTGGGCCCTGTTTAATCTTGTTGCATTGTTATAAATCATGCGCCAGCTCCTCAGTTGCCTGAGGATTTCTCGCAGGTCTTCGTCAGTTTCTCTGGCCTCCAGATTGATGGCGTTCAACTCTTCGACAATCTCGGCAATGGGCCGGTAGGTTTCGACGTTACTGTTATGGATGTAGCTGCTGGGGGATATCTTGAAGTCGTTCTTCTTCAACTCGGCGTGTTCATCAATGCGGCTGAGCTTGCTCCTCCTCATTCCATCCCGTGTGGGTGTCGGCAATGCGCCTGATGCCCTCATCGGGATTGTAGTTCTTGGGATCACCCTTCTCGGAGAGCTTGCTGGCGTTGACAAGCGGGATGGTTTTTCGCCGTGAGCCAACCTCTCCAACAATACGGTTGATTTCAGCATCGAAGACATCGCGCAGTTGCTTGGTAAAGATCAGTTGCAGCATGAAATCCTTCTTGGAGCCACGGATGGAACATACCGCATCCCAGATCCAAGATTCGATGGGGGGCCATTCCCGCTATTGTTTAGCATCAGCGTTAGGTCCTTTTTATCAATGCGCATGACCATTTTTTTAAGTGGCTAATAGCATAGTTTTTTCAGTATTTCTGCACATAAATCACACCAAGCATGTATTCACCAGATTCAGCAAAATAACTATACAAATCATTATTTTTACTTTTAGCTTTAATGCTGATAATGTATTTGATCATAACTAAAGGGCACCTATAAAAACCTCCATATCAGGCAAATGCTTTATACTATGTATACTATTTACAACAAGTTAAATTTTAACTGATACCTCTCATTTAGAGTTTTTAGAGATGCCTTGTAGATCATGGACAACGGTCGCATTCATCCCATAGACTTTTATTATACCCAATATCCTGCAAAATGCTGATAAAAGAGTATTTTCTAAACATGAAGATCCGGAACGTATTCACACCTTATTTTTCAGGTTAACTATGGCATTCGTACCGGCTATCCATCCGGTAGAAAATGCTGCCTGCAGATTGAAGCCGCCAATTTCCCCTGCATAGTCGAGCAGTTCACCACATAAAAAAAGATTGGGTACTACCCTTGACTGCATGGTTTTTGGATTTATCTCTTTGAGCGAAACCCCGCCGGCTGAAACTTCACCCTGATCAAGCGGAACATCCCGAACGCTGCCAAGCGGAAACCGTTTGAGCACAGCAAGAAGCGACTGCCTCTGCTCTCTCTGAAGTCCGCTCCAGTTTACATCACTCTCAAGAGAGGCATAACGCATGATATACGGCACAAGTGCAGTAGGAATAGTGCCGTGCGGTGCAGCACCACCCTTCCCCGCTGGCGGAGCTATCGGGAAAGTCTGCAGAAATTTACGAACCATCTGCACTCCATTTTTCCGAGTCTGGCGCAGCAACAGTTCTTCAATTTCTGAACTGTTGTGATGAGGAAAAAAATCAGCAAAAAGAAGGCAATCACCGAATTCCCTTAAAAGCTCCGCAATATCTCGAGAAAGAGAAAGTGCCGCTGGACCGCTGAAACCACGATGCGTGAACAGAAGGTCACCACAACGCTCAACACTCCGGCCACTGGCTGAAGCAACAAGCCCGACCGAACGGAGAGAAACTCCGGCAAGAGCCGCCGGAGGTGGCTTGATAGTGTAGATCGGTGAGAGAGCTGACGAAGGCTGCTTGATCGAATGGCCAAAGGCACGCGCAATAACCAAACCATCGCCTGTAGTACCGGTTCGGGAGTAGGAAACACCGCCGGTTGCCAGAATAACAACGTCTGCCGTAAAGGATGAGTTGGACGATGCCACATGAAATACTCCCCCTTTGTGCACAACGCTCTTTACTCTGCAGGAAAAATGCCGGCTTACCGATGATTCACGCAGCAACTCCTCAAAAGCAACCACAACCGAAGAAGCATCGCCACTTTCGGGGAAAACCTTTCCATCCGCTCTTTCCGTTGTGCTAACACCGCGTGAAAGCAAGAGAGAAAGAAGATCGTTGTTTGTAAAACCATACAAGGCATTACGCAAAAAACGTTGCTCATTCTTGCGGATAAACCCTTTTTCAAGAAGTTCCTCAGGGCTGCCTTTGTGCGTGACATTACATTTTCCCCCGCCCGACAGTCTTATTTTTGTTCCAGAATGCGGATTTCGCTCAAGAAGGGTTATTGAGCAGGCATCTGAAGCAATACCTGAAGATTCAACTGCCCGCCGCGCCGCAACTGCTGCGGCAAAGCCTGCCGCTCCGGCACCAATAATGAGAATGGGGGTATGAATGGTACGTGAAATATTATTCATTGTATATTTATATAGTTACACCGTAACTGTTTTTTTGCTATTCATACGACCCAAAGGGATTTAACTGGAAAATGTGAATAGAAGGGGCAAGAAGGGTATCTTGCACTCTTTGGTTAATTTCCATAACCATTGACAAATAAATATCTTTGATTACATGTAATAGTGTTAAGCATGATAGTAACAAATACAGCCATGAACAAAAAAGCTGCTCTCCATAAAATCGGGCCGGTTACCCTTGCACCGTCGGTTCTTCCCCATCATGCATGGAGTTATCTCTATGCGGCGTTTTTTTCGATCGGATTGCTCACGTTCGTCTCAATCGGGCAAACCTATATTCTGAATGAGCATCTGAAAATCCCAATATCTCGGCAGGGAACCATCAGCGGCAACCTTGTTTTCTGGACGGAAATTGTCACGTTGCTTTTTTTTGTGCCCGCTGGTGTGTTGATGGACCGTGTAGGGCGAAAACCAGTCTATAGCGGAGGATTTATTCTTCTCGCTCTTGCTTATGCGCTCTACCCATTTGCTCAATCAGTTGACGATTTGACCATTTACAGAATGATCTACGCTCTCGGCATTACTGCAATAACCAGCGCTCTTTCGACAGTCATGATCGACTATCCCGCTGAAAGGTCAAGGGGAAAACTGATTGCTGTTACCGGATTTCTCAACGGCCTCGGCATTGTTGTGCTGAACCGGTTTTTCGGTGCTCTTCCTGAACAGCTTGTTGCAAAGGGGTTCAGTGGACATGATGCGGGTATTTATACACACCTCGCCATTGCCGGTGTTGCTCTTGTTTCGGCCGGCGTTGTGGCTGTTGGGTTAAAAGGAGGAACTGCGGTCAGAAAGGAGGAACGCCCTCCACTCCGTTCCCTCTTCAGCAGCGGTATCAGTTGTGCAAAAAATCCGAGAATCCTGCTCTCTTACGGTGCCGCTTTTGTTGCAAGAGGAGATCAATCCATTATCGGAACCTTTCTGCCGCTGTGGGGTACAACCACGGGAATCGCTATGGGCATGGCACCCGCGGAAGCGGTCAAAAAAGGGATGATGATATTTATCATTTCCCAGGCTTCAGCCCTGCTCTGGGCGCCGGTTATCGGGCCATTGATCGACCGGTGGAATCGGGTGACCGCACTGATTGTCTGCATGGCACTTGCAAGCATAGGCTATCTTTCGTTAGGTCTGATCGGCAATCCGCATGAACCGGCCTCAATCATCTTTTTTGTACTGCTCGGCATCGGCCAGATCAGCTCGTTTCTCGGTGCACAGTCGCTCATTGGTCAGGAAGCTCCAAAAGCGGAACGAGGTTCGGTAATCGGCATGTTCAATATTAGCGGCGCAGTAGGAATTCTTGTCATAACCGGAATCGGGGGGAGGCTTTTTGACTCTATGAACCCAAAAGTGCCGTTTATTGTTGTCGGCGCCATCAATGCTCTCATCATGATGGCCGGCATTTATGTCCGGATCAAGGCTCCGGGCAGAGGCTATGGAGATGCCTCCCCCGAATCATGAGAATAGTAACAAATCAAGCAAGCAGAACTTCACAAATCCGGTTCACATCCTCTTCCTTCAAATAAGGATGCATCGGAAGTGAAAAAATCCTGTTGCTTAAATCTTCCGAAACGGGAAAGTCACCTGTTTTATAGTTGAGAAAAGCATAGGCTTTCTGGAGGTGGAGAGGAATTTTATAGTAAATCATTGACGGAATGCTCTCTTTCTGCAATGCCAGAATAAGTTGCTCCCGTTCTTCGGCAGAAGCCGCAAGAACCGAGTATTGCGCCCATGCCGACAGGTAGTGTTCAGGAATCCAGGGAACAACCACCCTGCCCTGTAATTTTTTACTGTATGCATCAGCAATTCGTTGACGCGATTCAAGCTCGTCATCAAAAATAGCAAGCTTTTCAAGCAGAACGGCCGCCTGTAATGAATCAAGCCGTCCGTTAATACCGATACGCTCGTTATTGTACTTGTCGGCACCGCTTCCGTGAACCCTGACAGAACGCAGCAACACATCAAGCTCATCGTCATCAGTGAAAATTGCACCTCCATCCCCATAAGCCCCCAAAGGTTTTGCAGGAAAAAACGATGTAGCTCCGACATGCCCGAAACTGCCTGCTTTTTTGGCTTTAAAACTTCCGCCGAAGCTCTGGGCTGCATCCTCAAGAATCCAGAGATTGAACGAAGCGGCAACCGGTTCAATCCGCTCATAATCTGCTGGCAAGCCAAAGAGGTCAATGGGTATGAGGGCTTTTGGGTTCAATCCCTTAGCAAGCGCTTCTTCAACAGCACGACCGATCAGTTCCGGATTGATAGCAAAAGTATCGGGACAAACATCAACAAAAATGGGCGTTGCTCCTGCAAGGTTGATGACTTCAGCCGTTGCAAAAAAAGTAAAAGGAGTGGTCAGCACGGCATCCCCCGGCCCTATGCCTTTTGCAAGAAGAGGCATAAGGAGTGCATCAGTTCCTGAAGAGCAGGAAACACAGTGCCGAGAACCAACGTAAGAAGCAAGACGTGACTCAAGTTCCGTGACTTCAGGCCCCATAATAAACTGGCCACGGTCCAGAATGCTTTCAAAACGATGAAGCAAAGCTTTACGAATCCGGTCTTTTTGTGAAAGCAGGTCAATAAATTGCATGGCTATCTATGGTTGTTGATATCAATGGAAATGGAAACGGTGTCTTAAGTTGCCTTAAAATACAGCTTCATTTTGTTTTTTCAAGATTGCCCTCCATTCAGCACAATAATCTATGGCTTAAAAAACATAGTATTTTGCACTCTACACGATTTTTGTACATATAAAAAATTTTAAGTTGCATTTTGACTTTAGCATAGCAATCTGAAAACAATCAGCCTAAGAATGAGTTCCTTCTACTTTCTTGGTATTGGCGGTACGGCAATGGCATCAGTGGCCGTTGCACTTTCCCATGCAGGTCATGCCGTCACCGGCTCTGATACACCGCTTTACCCGCCTATGAGCACCTACCTTGAAGAGCATAATATTCGCTACTTCAACGGCTTTTCAGAAAAGAATCTGCAGCACGCCATACCCGATGTGGTTGTGGTCGGCAATGCCATAAGCCGTGGAAATACGGAACTCGAATATGCTCTTGACCATCGTCTTGAAATTATCTCCATGCCTGATCTTGTTCGCAGATACCTGATCGGAACAAACACTTCAATAGTGGTTGCGGGTACGCATGGAAAAACAACGACGACCTCACTTGCTGCCTGGCTTCTTGAATATGGTGGTCTCAAACCGGGATTTCTTGTAGGTGGCATACCGGAAAATTTTTCTATCGGCTGCAGGCCATCCGGTCGAATAGAAGAGGGTTTTTTTGTCTCCGAAGGGGATGAGTACGATACGGCATTTTTCGATAAACGAAGCAAGTTTCTGCTCTACCGTCCTAATATTGCCATTATAAACAATATTGAATTTGACCATGCCGATATTTTCAACTCACTTGAGGATATCAAGCGGAGTTTTCGGCTTTTTGTCAACCTTGTGCCCCGAAACGGCACACTGATCATTAATGGGGATGACCATGTCGCTGTAGAAATAGCCTCAAAAGCATTCTGCAGGGTTGAACGGTTCGGGCTCGAAACAGAGTCGGAATGGAGTGCACGAAACATATCGATAGAGAATGAAACTTCCGCTTTCGATCTTTTGTATAAGGGTACTTTTTTGGGAGAAATCCGTGTTCCGCTTTTCGGTAATTATAATATCATGAACTCCCTTGCTGCAATAGCTGCAGCTACCTGGGTAGGCCTTCCTTTTGATGCTATAGCAAAAGCAATGCCTCTCTTTCTGAGGCCGAAACGCCGTATGGAAATTATTGGTACTTTCCCTCAAAACGTAACATTGATCGAGGATTTTGCCCACCATCCGACTGCAGTGAGGGTAACACTTGAAGCTATTGAGAAACTTTACCTCGGGCGAAGAATTATAACCTGTTTTGAACCACGGTCAAATACAACCACACGAAATATTTTTCAAAAGGAACTTTCGGAGTGCTTCAAACCGGCATCCATCATCATTATAGGAAAGATTAACCGCCCGGAACGTTATCGACCTGAAGAACTTTTGGATACCGTTCTGCTACAGGAAGAACTGCAGAAACAAGGAAAAACGGTCTTTCTTGCTGATAGTGAGCCCGAAAACTATCCGGATAGTATTGTTTCATTTCTGCAATGCCGCATCATGCCTGACGATGTCATCGTTATGCTAAGCAATGGCAGCTTTGGAAACCTTAAAAATCTGTTAGCAAAAAGCTTAAGGGGTATAACATAATTTTTTGTTCACAGTAAATAAAAAGCCCCCATTTCTGGAGGCTAATAAGCGTAAAGAACATGAATGCTGGATTTTAAACATACAAAATCTTATTGCAATCACCAATTTGATCACCGAACCAAATCCAAGCAGTAAATCAGCCACCATCACATCAACAGATCCGAGGAAGCTGTTCACCCAGCGGCAGAGTTATAATACGCCGACTTCCGAATGCTGTGCGCATGACTACCATGGAGGGATGATCGGCAATAACTGATCCGATAATAACGGCATCCTTACCCTGCTCACTTGCATGCAGCACATCAAGAACTTTGGCTGCATCTGCAGCGGCAACAGCAATAACAAGCTTGCCTTCATTGGCCACGTGCAGGGGGTCAATCCCGAGCAGTTCACAGGCACCACGTACATCAGGTTGAATGGGAATACTTGTTTCATTGATTTCAATACCAACAGAAGATGAAACTGCAAGTTCGTTCAGAGTTGCGGCCACACCTCCCCTGGTAGGGTCACGCATGGCATGGACTGAGGGAACCGTTTCGAGAACAGCGGAAATCATGCCGTTAAGCGGAGCACAATCACTTCTTATTTGCGACTGAAATGAGAGTCCTTCACGTGAGGTCATGATAGCCATGCCGTGGTCGCCAACTGTTCCTGAGAGAATGATACTGTCTCCTGCCTGCAGGTTGCGACATGAAAGATTAACACCATTTTTGATGATGCCAATACCTGAAGTGTTGATAAAAATCTTGTCGCACTGCCCTTTTCCAACAACCTTGGTATCACCGGTCACAATCATCACACCGGTTTTTTCAGCCGCAATGGCCATACTTACAACAATAGTTTCAAGATCAGCAAGTGGAAAGCCTTCTTCAAGCACGAACCCCGCACTGAGATAAAGCGGCTGGGCACCACCTACAGCCAAATCGTTCACTGTACCGTAAACCGCAAGTTCACCAATATTGCCGCCTGGGAAAAAAATAGGACTTACTACATAAGTATCCGTAGAAAAGGCTGTTCGTCCTGCTGGCAGGTTAAACTTTGCCTGATCATCAAGAGGATCAAGAAAGAAATTATGAAAGTTCGGCATAAAAAACTTCTGCATGAGTGCCTGCGATAACCGTCCTCCGGCACCATGAGCCATCTGAACAGTTTCATGCTGCATAATAGGAGCGGCACAGATCGGTACAATTGTCATAGCATAACGTTTCGGTGATAGTTATAATAGGCAGCACAAGCCCCTTCAGAAGAGACCATGGTAGCACCGAGAGGATGTTCCGGTGTACATTCCTTTGCAAAAGCAGGGCAACTATCAGGCTTCAGCACCCCCTGTAATACACGGCCACTCAGGCAAAGTGGTGACTCTTTTGAACAAATATGAGTAACATTGAACTTTTTTTCAGCATCGTAACGAGCAAACGCTTCCCTGAGAGTAAAGCCGCTTTGAGGAATACATCCTATTCCACGCCACTGCCGATCCGTCACTTCAAAAACCTTTTCTATAAGAGTCTTCGCTATAAGGTTACCCTTACGACTTACCACCCGACCATATCGATTCACCACCTCAGCCCTTCCCTCTTCAAGCAGTTCAACGGTCTGTAAAATACCGGCGAGCAAATCAACAGGCTCAAAACCAGTAGGAACTATCGGTACTTGAAACTCACAGGCCAACAGCTCGTACTCCTCATAACCCATGACAGCACAGACATGACCTGCAGCAAGAAATCCCTGAACCGAGTTTTCTGGTGATGACAGCATGAGCCGCATGACTGGCGGCACCATAACCTGGCTTACCAGAACGCTGAAGTTCTCGATCCCTTCACGTGCTGCCTGATAGACCGCCATAGCATTGGCCGGCGCAGTTGTTTCAAAACCTACAGCAAAAAATACCACTTCTTTTTGTGGGTTGCACCGGGCAATCTGCAAAGCATCAAGTGGCGAAAAAACGATTCGCACATCCCCCCCTTCACTGCGCACTACAAAAAGATCCCTTCTACTGCCAGGCACACGTAGCATATCGCCAAAACTGGTAAAAATCACCTCTTTTTTTGCTGCAATTGCCAATGCACGATCAATAGATTCAAGCGGCGTCACACAGACCGGGCAACCTGGTCCGTGAACCAGCTTTATAGAGTCAGGCAGGAGTTGATCAATGCCATTGCGAACAATTGAATGGGTCTGCCCGCCACAAATCTCCATGATAGTCCATTGGCGAGAGGTCTTTCGCTTGATTTCGTCAAGCAGGGTCCGGGCAAGATAGGGATCACGGTATTCGTCGATGTACTTCATTGCAGCCAGTCTCACAACACTTCTGGTGAGGGCTGCCCTCCATCAGGCTCGAACGCACCACTTTCAAAAAGCTCCTGCCAAAGTTTCAGACTTTCGGCAGCTTCAGCTTCATCAATAATTTTCAGGGCAAACCCAGCATGGATAATAGTATACTGACCAATCACGATATCGGGAACATATTCCAGACAAGCTTTTGTTTGTGAACCGTTTACATCAACAGTCCCCATCTTCAGACCGTTTTCGTCAAATATCTTCAAGAGTTTTCCCGGTATAGCAAGGCACATGAGTGAAAAGGTTTAGGTGATGGCAAGTAAGTAAATATAAAGAAGTTCTGAGTAAGAATAGAGAACGGGGAAAGGTTTGCTTGTTAAAACTCCACTACCGGACTCCATAATAATACCCATTGAGGTAACTACGTCCGATCACTGCCTGTCCAAGGGAAATGCCTCCATCGTTTGATGGGACGAGGGAGTGAGTAAGTACCCTGAACCCTGCAACGCTTAAATCACGTACCAGTGTTTCAAAAAGAAGAGGATTTTGAAAAACCCCGCCACTCAATGCGACAGTTTTTAAGCTTGTGGCCCGGGATGCTTTTTTGATAATGTCGATAAAACAGGTTACGAGAGTACGATGAAACCTGCAACTGATTTCATTAATGCTCATTCCATGAAGAACAGCAGCAGCAACATCCCGAATAATCGGCGTCAACAGGATTATCCAGCGGCCATTATGCTCCTGAAGACCATAACAAAAGGAGTTATCTCCCACACTGTTTCCTGCTGCATGCATCAGCTCAATGGCAGCCTGCCCTTCATAACTAATCTCGCCTCTCAAGCCGCAAAGGGCAGCAATGGCATCAAACAACCTTCCACAGCTTGATGTTTCGGAAACACTTACCTGCTTTTGCAGAAGCTCAACAACAGGTTCAATATTTCTCTCTTTCAAAAAGGGTAGTTCAGGCAATGTAGAAAAACTTCTAAAAAGGTAACCAAGCGCCGTTCGCCAAGGCTGCATAATGGCAGCTTCGCCCCCTGGCAATGGCATATGCTCAAATGAAGCAAACCGTTCCGCTCCTTTACAGTCGCCAATAAGTATTTCGCCGCCCCAGATTGTTCCGTCAGTACCGTAACCAGTCCCGTCGAGCAAAAGCCCAATAACCATACTCTCCTCCCTGTTTTCGGCCAGGCATGATGCAAGGTGAGCATGATGATGCTGAACACCAAGTACGGGAATATCCTTCGTCATTGCCCACTGGGTTGTCATGTATGCAGGATGCAGATCATGTACAAGAAGCGCTGGTGTTGCCTGAAAAAGATGCTGCAGATGAGCAGCAACCTGCTCAAAATGTCGGTATGCCTCAAAGTTTTTCATGTCGCCAATATGCTGGCTTAAGAGGACATGAGCACCCTTTAACAAAGCAATAGTGTTTTTAAGTTCGCCTCCTGTGCCTAAAACCGTTGAGCCTTCGCTCTTGAGGTAAAGTGGCGCCGGTACATATCCCCTGCTCCGTCTGACCTGCCGAAGCTTTCCAGAAAGATGAATGGTGACCGAATCATCACATTTCAGGTAGATTGGGCGGTTATGCACCAGAAACCCGTCGGCAATGTTCTTGAGACGCAAGAGAGCATCTTCATTCTCATGAACAATCGGTTCGTCGCTGAAATTCGCACTGGTCATCACCAAAACAGTGAGACCTTCGTCAAAAAGCAGGGTATGCAGCGGTGTATAGGGCAGCATAACACCAAGCCGATCATTGCCCGGGGCTATGGATTGCGCAAGGAGGCAACTCTCTCTCTTTTTCAGAAGCACAATAGGTGCGGCCGGAGAAATCAGTGCATCAAGTTCAGCAGCGTTCAATTCGCAGTAATGCCTTATCAGCGAAGCATCACGCATCATCACAGCAAATGGTTTTGCCTCACGTCCTTTTCTTGCTCTCAACCGCTTTACTGCCTCTGCATTACAAGCATCAACGGCAAGGTGAAAACCACCAAGCCCTTTTAATGCAATAATCAAACCATTCTTGAGTAAGTGTACACTCTCAGCAACTGCATCGGTAACATCCGGCAGCGGCATCCCTGACGCATCAAGCAGTGAAAGCGTCGGGCCACATGAAGGGCATGCATTTGGCTGTGCATGAAAACGGCGGTCGGATGGATCATGATATTCCCGATCACACTCAGGACACATCGTAAAACCGTGCATTGAGGTAGAAGCACGGTCATAAGGAAGTCGTCCGATAATAGTGTAACGAGGACCGCAATTAGTACAGTTGATAAAGGGATAACGAAACCGGCGATTTGCAGGGTCTAAAAGTTCGCTCCGGCATTCATTGCAAAGTGCGATATCAGGCGGAATAAGTGTTTCAACCTCAGTATCGTCGCTGGAATCCTCCAGAACAAAGCATTCCGCCGCAACGCAGGCAACAGTACTCTGCACAATGGTTTCGATGTGCGCAAGCGGTGGAATCTCTTGCTGCAAAGTAACAGCAAACTTCTCCACGAGCATTAAAGATCCCTGCACCTCAATCAAAGCACCCGATGGAGTATTCCGGATAAACCCTTTCAAACCGTATCCAACAGCAATACGATAAATAAACGGCCTAAACCCTACACCCTGTACGATGCCGTTAACCAAAAAACGCTTTCGCACCTCTCCATTAAAGCTCAATGGGATGTCAACCTGTTTTCGAGCCACTCCTGCCATGCATCAAGCCCTTTTCCCGTTTTAGCCGACACTTCAAACCATTTGAGATGATGATTAATCCGCATAGCATTCGCCCTGCACTTTTGGGTATCAAAATCTACATAAGGAAGAAGATCAATCTTGTTGAGAATACAGATATCGGCTTCATGAAACATATTCGGGTATTTAAGAGGCTTATCGTCTCCCTCGGTCGTACTGATAATAACTACTTTCAGGGCTTCACCGAGATCAAACATCGCTGGGCAGACAAGATTACCTACATTCTCAATACAGAGCAGCGAGTTATCCTGTAACTTGAGCTCCTTCATTGCACGGTTGATCATCAAGGCATCAAGATGGCATCCAGAACCAGTATTTACCTGTATAACAGGGATACCGAGAGCCTGAATTCTTTCAGCATCATTAGTGGTCTGCTGGTCACCCTCTATCACAGCAACAGGAATATGCAGCTGAATTGAAGGAATAATTTTTTCCAGCAAGGTGGTTTTTCCTGATCCTGGAGAACTCAGAAAATTAAGAGCAAGAATGTTCTTTGCCTCAAAATATCCACGGTTTCTTTCCGCAAGAAGATTGTTCTTTAATAAAACATCCTGTTCAATAACAATTTTACGGCTATTGCTTTCATGAGTGTGAACTTCACCGTGATGATGAGTGTCATCTCCTGAGCTGCTTTGAATGACATGAAAATGGAAACTTGTATCGCCAGGCTTGCGAAGCACAGCCCCTGCCTCAGATGAACAACCGCAGGTATCGCACATTATTTTATTCCTCCTCTTTTTCTATAGTCATTGACTGAATACGAAACTCTTCGCCCGATACAATACGGATTCGCAGCGAACGACATGAAGTACACTCTGCATAATAAAAGGAAACAGGAAACCTTTTGCCACAGTCCGCACACTCACCAATACCTTCTGGCTCATCTATTGCAAGTACTGCCGATTCTGCAATGCTCCCTTTTGCTGCCGCTGAAAAACAGAATTGCAATGACTCCGGCTCAATACCGGCAAGTTTTCCGATCAATAAATCTATTTGTGAAATCTTTCCAAAACTTTCATTATGAGCTTTAGCCTCTACAGCCTCCAAAATGGAAAGAGCAATACTCATTTCGTGCATAACGGCCTTTTCAAATAATACGATCGTTAATGAACATATCTGGAATAAACAGTTAACTATACAGCCTTCGTTTCTGACGGAAAAAAAACATTTTTCCCTTTAAAAAAGCTGACAGATCAATTCTTGTTGTCACTTGATGTAAGGTAGTTCGTGATCATCAATTTTTATTGTACCTTTGCGAAAAGATTTTTTTTTGACAAGCAAAAAAAATTAAAAGTCGAATTTGAAGCACCTTACTGGATTAAGCAATGTTCCGGCAAATAAAATTACCGGACTTCTCGACATGGCGGTCGGATTCAAAAAAGAGCTGATAACAGGCTCCCCTGCTTTTAAACCCACTCTTCGAAATAAACGCATTGCACTGGTTTTTTTTGAAAATTCAACACGCACTCGGTTTTCGTTCGAAATAGCTGCCCGTCATCTTGATGCAGGAACATTGAACTTCAGTGCCTCTTCAAGCAGCATTACCAAAGGAGAGACCTTGGGCGATACCATCAAAAACCTCGAAGCGATGCAGGTTGATGCATTTGTGTTACGGCACCCTTCATCCGGAGCTGCTGACCTTATAACAGGAATAACCTCAAAAACTGTCATCAATGCAGGTGATGGATCGCATGAACACCCGACTCAGGCCTTGCTCGACATATTCACACTCCGCGAATATTTCGGAACTATCACCAAACTGAAGGTTATTATTATCGGTGATGTCCTTCACAGCAGGGTTGCTCGTTCCAACATCTATGGTCTTCTGACCCAGGGTGCACATGTTGGCTTATGCAGCCCGTTCACTCTGTTGCCACCAGATCCCGACAGACTGGGCGTAACACTTTTCACCAACCTTGACGATGCTATTGAATGGGCAGATACAGCCATTGTTCTTCGTCTTCAACTTGAGCGTGCCACGGGCGGATACCTGCCTTCTCTTGAAGAGTATTCAATGCATTACGGTCTTAACGATGAACGGCTCGAAAGAATACAGAAACATCTTCTGGTGCTTCATCCGGGGCCAATAAACCGAGAAATAGAAATATCAAACCATGTAGCCGACCGCATACAACCCCCAGGCTATTCAAAAAGCATGCTTCTTGAACAGGTAACAAACGGAGTAGCCGTAAGAATGGCGGTACTGAACACCCTGCTTGCTTAAAGCAAATAATATATTAAAAGCCATTATCTCTATACACCCAGTCACACTATAATTACTATGACACGCTTTTATTATTACTTCAAAGCCATATTTATTCTGGTGGCAATGATCCTGGTTTCAACGAAAACTGCTCAGGCCGAAGAGCAATTGAACCCAACGTTCAAGACGCTATTTACTCCACTTTTAGCTGACCCGACAGAACCAAGAATAGCTGTTATGCCCTGGCTGGGTAACAGATATCTGCAGCTCGATATTGGAGCAACTACTGATCTCTATCAAAGTAAAAGCAAGGAATTTTCCGTGGGCATAGATTTCGCGACCTATTCACTCCTTCGCCGGACTGAACACTTTAAGTTCCCTGTTGATGCTATTGATTATCTGTTTGGCGTCAACAGCAGCTGGAAAAAAAACATTATAAACGAAGCAATACCTTTTGATGAATTCAGTGCAAGAGCCCGAATTAGCCACATCTCTGCCCATTTTGAAGATGGACATTACAATGCTGAAACAGATCAATGGCTTCAGCAAACAGAATGGCTTGGAACAACACCTTTTACTTACAGCCGGGAGTTTGTGAATTTCGTTTTCGCACTGAGCACACCAAATAAACGAGTCTATGCCGGTTATCAATACATTTATCACACTCTTCCAGACGGTATTAATCCAAACTCTTTTCAGGCTGGAGCTGAACTTTCCACTCCCAGAAACACTTATTTGGCAGCTGACTTCAAACTGCTACCAATCTGGCAGAGTACGCTCAATGAAACAAAGGGACATCGCGGCACATGGAATCTACAGGCAGGCATGCAACTCAACGCTATAGGCTTCGACAAAGTCCGGATAGCATACAACTATTTTTCAGGTATCAGCCGCCACGGTATGTACTTTTACCGTCCGGAAAACTACAGTACAGTAGGTATCATTATTAATCTCTGAATCACAGTATTACCAATATAACAGTCTCAATACTGATGGAAATTCTGAATACCTGAGCTACTAAATGAAGCCTCGCAGCAGAGGTACGAGGTATTTAATTCAATGTATTATTGATTATTCACGAAGCAGAGCTTCGGTGAATTAAACCCTTAGAGATTAAATGAAGCCTGAAAAAACTGCTGTCTCTGCTGTAATTCCTTTGACTTTTTCATCAATGCACCGAGCATGAAATACACGGATCGTAGGTACGCACAACCATTTCGCAGAGTTTTTCGATCTCCCTGTCATCTTTCCCCTCACGGAGTGCCTGTTTGGTGATGGCTTGCAGGTCAAGATATATGTTTCCGTTGTTTTGGGTTGTTGGAATAACGCAATTCGCCTTGACGACTTTTCCCCTCTCATCGGTTTCCATATAGTGATAAAGAATACCTCGTGGAGCTTCAACGGCTCCCGTAGCTGCTCCAGCTTTAGGACGGTAAAGAGTCTTGATCTCCGAAAGCTCCATATCAAGCAGCAAATTAATGAGTTCTTCGGCATCGTCAAGAATGTGAACACATTCAACCAGCTGAGCAATGTTGTTCATGAACGGATTGTGACAGAGAGCTCTCAGTCCGAAGCTTGCGGCAACTTCTTTTGCTTTCAGGGACAACCACTCACTGTTGTTGTTGAAACGTGCAAGTGCTCCTGCTGCAGAAGCTTCACGGCTTAGCTTGGTGAATTTTGATGTGGAAAAATCCCTCATGTACTCATTGGTCATTGACAGATAGTCATTTTCATCCCGATCAACACCATCGCTCGAAACCAAACGTCCGCCGATTGACGGATAACTGGATCCATTGTAAAGTGAAATGTATTCCGTTTCACGGTTGAAATCCGGAATGGTAAGGCCTCTAAAAAAATCACAAGCCATATCAAGAAGCGATTTTCTTTGACGGATCATGATCTGAAGCTCTGCAAGCCTCTTTTTATCCGGTGCTTTGCTGATTCCACCAAGCACAAGACTGACCGGATGAGAATAGCGCCCGGTAGTGATTGCGCTGATTTCATTGCCGAGTTCTTTAAGTTGAAGCCCAGCTCTAACAAACTCTGGCTGGGACTCGATTAACGATAAAACGCTGGTAGCGCCGGCAAAATCCGGGGCTACAAGAAAAAAAAGATGCAAAGCATGACTCTGCAGGGTTTCACCATGCATGCTCAGAAGCCTTGTTTTTTCTGCTGCTGGTGGAGGCACAATCTGCATAGCCCGTTCAAGTGCCCTGACACTTGCAAGAAACTGACTGATTGAACAGATTCCACAGATTCTCGACGTCAGAAAAGGGGCTATTTCTGCGCTCATTCCTTTGACCATCACCTCGAAAAATCTGGGGGTTTCGATAATCTCCCACCGAGCCTCAACAAGCTTCCCATCCTTGACAGTGATCTTCATATTTGCATGTCCTTCAACTCTGGCCATATGATGGATATCAATCGTATAATCACTTTTCATAGGGAAAATGCTTTAAATGCGTTATAAAATGACAGTTTTTCCTTTATCTTGTTGTTAAATTTATACTTATAAACATCACTATTTTCAATGTAATTATACAATGATGAAAATTAGCAACAAAGATTTTTAAGAACAAACTATTAAAACGAGGTTATTGATGCTATAATAGCATACAAAATTTAAACCTTTCAAGTTTTATGATATCTCATGGGTTAGATATCTCAAAATTTATTTATCAGTGCAGCAACGATAGTTCTTATTGAAGCTACTACAAATTTATATCCCCTTTAAGCGGGGAGGGAAACCGCAGATTTGAGCACTCTTCAATGTGCGAAAAGCCAGGTTTTCCCTATGGGTGGGTGGGCAATGTGAGAGTAACATAGTGAAGCGAACAAGCACGCACACCTCCCCACCATGATACTTCGTCTCAGCAATTTCCTTCTTTTCCCCTGACTCCAGAAATGCGGTGGCCTACCATAGCCCAATGCTTTACATAATGCAATGTTATACAATATTGTACTCAATGTGTGAACTCCTTGTGAACGAATGTATAACATTCATTATGTAATGCGGGTAGCGCTTGCCGTTACCCTGTGTCCAGATGCCAAATGCACAGATATAGGACATGACAATAAAATCACAACTGTGAAGCATGAAGGCGCTGCTTTTGCCTCAAAATGGAACGAAGTGAAATGTAAGCTGTGACTGAATGCGTGAACAGTGTGGTATGATAAGAACTCTGATGCGCACAAAGCGCATGCAAAGTTCTTATGCTGGGAAGTGAGAAAAAAATGAACTCACGTATTTAAGGGTATTTCTACGTTGATTTAGTCAGTCGGATAAATTTTTAACTATCCGGCAACTTATAGCAAGTGAACGTGCTTTTGCTTTACTTATCAACATCTTCGTTTCTGAATCATGTATTTCTGCATGATATGGGTTGCTTTCTATCTCTCTCGGAACGGCGAGAACATCAATTTCTTTACACTGTTCAGCAGTTACTGATACTATAGCTTTTAGTTTATGTGCAGAAAGATTTGACTGCAAAAAATCGCATACTTCATCATCAGTTCTATCCCCATCCCTATCAACAGAAACTCCATTTTCATGTCTAAAAATCAAAGAAGATGGCCTATTTCCCTTCCAAAGATGAGGGTATTCCTGAACAGCTCTAAACAAAACTTCCGAAGACTCAATAAGATTTGGGTTCATGAAACAAGTCTTTTAGTATGAAACTCATTTATAACCCGAAAAACGTCTTTTATGTCAGAGCTTGACCACTCTTTAACCAAGCTCCCGTCAACAGATAAAAACTCAATATTATCGCTGCCGATTTCAATTTCTAAAGATTTATCATCTATATCATATTCAATCTGAATCGTTTCTCTTGCAGACGGAAAAATGTATAAAGGTTGTTCTTTAAGGTTTTTGATGACGCTGAGAACCCGATTAATAACCGTCAATGGGATAGGGTGAGCGTTATACCCATCCCATCCTACGGAAAGTTTACGGAACTCTAAAATTTTTTTCTCGTTCATCACTCTTAACCAAGTATCTCGGTTCAAAGTCGGAGTGGTCGTTGCTTTGTTCTGAACAAAGTAATATGCATTCGTGTAAGCATTACTCTGAGCGTAAAAAGTAACAGACTTATCAGGATGAACTATGAATAAGCATCCTGCGTTGGCTTGTTTTTGATCATATCTGGAATCTTTAAGAGCAGTAGGCCAAGTATGTTTTATTGGTATTGTCATATCTTTTTTTGCGCTTCAATGATTGAGATATGATCGTCCAGCCACTTTCGGAAGACTTTAGCGGCCTCAATATTCATGATAATTCCCGTCTGAATAGTTCGAGATACCTGTATGGTATCGTCATAATTGACGTCTGTTATATCTCTTACGCTTCCGTCATTATTCAATTCACTAATTGATTCTTTCCATACAGGCAAGTGTTCAAAAAAAAAGTGGGCAATAAGATCATTAGAACCATTGAACCCTCCGTGCACACCTGTAACATAAACAGGCTTGTAGTCATCGGTACTCTTATACTCGTACCTTACTTTCTGTCCCATTTTCTTACTCTCCCGAATAGTTTCCGGTTTTTCATGTAACCTTTTTACAAAGTACGAACAATCATCTCCACCACAAAATGCACACCCGATGAATTCTATAGGTTTTAAGCACATTTCCTATCTTTCCCTAAACCAAAACTGGTGAACTTGCAACAAAAAAACGGACACACTAAGAAGTCATAGCTTTGAATTGTTGGTAATGCTCTAAAAACTCAACCAGTGATTTATACCCTAAAGTTGAGTACTTGCAGATGGTTTGTACTCGAACCTTCTGCAATGATTTCATCAGCGAAAGAATGGATCAGCGTAAACTAATCAGCTTGGGCGGGATATTTGCGTTCTCCCCTGCAAAGATCATGACAAAGCTGTATGAAAATTTTAAGCTGATTCGTTCTGGAGCGTACAAGATTAGAATTAAGAGTAAAAATGTACTCATTGTTATACTTGCATGACTGATGAACAAAAGATCAGCCAAACTCAAGCCATGAGCAAAGCTGATGGCGGAGCTTCATGGTGGCATGAACAGTATTGGACTTTTAGGTATCAATAACCATGCGGATTTGCAGGCTTCTGACTGCAAAAAACAGACAAAAGAATACTTTTTGTCTGTTGAAATTATTTACGAATAAACTTTAAAGTGTAAACGTTGAATAGATTGTGTTCTCCGGAAGTACAATGTTATGTTCCTTCGCTTTTGAACGAATTATAGCATATACTGATTCGTAGTCGCTATGCGACTTCATTAAAGACCATTGACTGAAGATTATTTTCTCTTCGCCTTCGCTTATATATGGAGCTATAATTCTCATATGCTGCTGAAAGCTGGATATTGTTTTGAGCTGAATGTAACCGGCTGAAATTGTAACAATACCTAAAACGGTACAGATAAAACACAATGCCACAATAAAATATCTGTAAAACACACCATTACTTTCTAATTGGGTTAGTGCTTTACTTATCGTTACATGTGATGATTGTTTATCAAAAAGATTACTTAATAAAAAAGTGCAGTAGCCTGTTAAAAATCCTATCAACAATATTATGCAAAATTGCCAAACATAAAAAGAGTATTCTTCGGTCTGAAGATGTGCCACCTGCATGAAGATTCTGTCACTAAATGCTGAGCTAAAGAGTGAAAAAGCGTAAATAACAAATCTTGATACTCGGTCAAGAATTGGCTGTAAAAAGTAAATAAAAAGAAATGTCGCGATAATTCCGTGGACGATTCCAGTCGTATGTTTTTTATTTAAAAAATTTAACAAGATTCTTCTTTTTTGTGAATTAAGTAATCGTTAGATAATTGGTGTAAAACAATTTAAATACTAATCTAATTTAACAAAAGAAGATTAGTTATGTTTTTGAACTGAATCCATCTTTTTAAGGTGAATCAAAAATAAAAAAATATCTGTAAAACCTTATGTTTTGAGGTCTTCTTACTCTACAGCGTTCTCGCATATAAAAGCGACTGAAGCGTTTTAATCTCTAAGGGTTTAATTCCCCGAAGCTCTGCTTCGTGAATAATCAATCATACATTGAATTAAATACCTCGTAGCTCTGCTGCGAGGATTCTTTATTGTATTCCTCTAAAACGAGGTAAATCTGTTCGGAATCGGTTGACTGGTTCATGTTTGAGGCATGAGCGATTTGGTTGATGCTTATAGCACGTTCAAGAATTTGACTATCAACAGGAACACGCTTTTTTGCTCTTTGCATTACCCTGTTATTGCTCCTGCAATTAAAGGTGTTCATTCTTAGTCTGGTTTAACGTCTATCTTTTACGGTGCTATCATCATTTTACCTTACCCTGCCAAAAGTATGACAAAGCAGCATAACAATCTAAAGCTACTCCCTTCTATAGTGTACAAGATTTCCATTGCATGATTGCTGAGAGAGTACCTTGATACATAACATTGACATTGCGGGGAAATGAGGATGGGTGCATGGTGCATTGTTACAAAAGGGTTCGATTTTCTCAAACCCTTTTCTGGTTCAGATTATTGATGATTCTCTGAAGCTGAAATATCCTCCTTTACTGCCGATGATGACATGATCGAGGATTTCAATGTTCAAGAGCTTTCCTGCATCAACAAGTTTTTCCGTTGACATTTTGTCTGCTATGCTTGGTTCAACATCTCCTGATGGATGATTGTGTGCAATGATGATCGCATGAGCATTTGCCAACAGTGCTCCTTTGAACACTTCACGTGGATGAACCAGTGAAGCATTGAGTGTACCTTTGCTGATCATCTCCATACCGATAACATGATTTTTGGTATCAAGGTAAAAGCTGTGAAATTCTTCTTGAGCTTTTTCATGCAATCCTATGGTTTGCAGTAAGTCGTACACCATCTGTGCTCCATTGATTTTCTTGTGCTGGTAGTAAATCTGGGACTCCTTCACCAGTTTGATGTTGTATCGAGGAATCCGTGTTGGTTTTGTCTCTTTATCAAAGAGAGGGATTGTGTTTGATTGTGGCATAATCTTTATCTTGTTGGTTGACGTGTAGAAATTCCGATTGAAGGGTACTTGCTACGCTGTGCTCAGGAAAACAGAACAGTCAAGAAGTGTGTGAACTTGGGGTGAGTTATGCTTATAGCAGGGTACAACAACATAAAAGATGTAGATATTGGGTGTAGGCTGAAAAGATGAGTTTGAGCAACAGAGAGAGCAGGAATCAGATGCAGGACTTAGGCATTAGCCAAACGAAGAAAACAGAAAGGGATAGAGTATTATTGTTATTGCTGTCAGGTAAAAGCTTGCATAAAAATGGGTACGGGGGAAGCAAAAAAAGTGTTAGATGCGTGGGGTATTAATTGGGGAGGATCGGGTACTTACAAATTTTTGGTAAAATTTTTTTCACAACAATATCTGTATATCAGGCTGCAACAAAAAAAGAAAGAATGGTAGTGCACAGTGATGGATAGCAATTATCAACAATCTGAATTTCACCGATGAAAGTATTTCTTATATGCGCTTTATGCTCTACGCTGATTTTTGGTACAGCAAAGGCAGCACCGCCATCTAAAGAAACACCAACATCCCAAGAAATTCAAGCATTGCATCTTTCTGCTGAGCAAGGAAATGCTGATGCTCAGTTCAAGCTTGGTGGGATGTACAATGGTGGAACAGGTGTAAGGCAGGATTATGCAGAAGCTGTGAAATGGTTTCGGCTTGCCGCAAATCAAGGTAATACTAATGCACAGTTTGTGCTTGGGTTAGTGTATAAGTTGGGAATAAATGTAACCCAAGATTATGCAGAAGCAGTTAAATGGTTTCAACTTGCTGCTGATCAAGGAGATTCTATGGCTCAGTTTAATCTTGGTTTAATGTACTATTTTGGAGAAGGTGTCAGGCAGGATTATGCTGAAGCAGTTAAATTGTATCGGCTTGCTGCCCATCAGGGAAATGCTAATGCACAAAACAATCTTGGTTTAATGTACAAAAATGGATACGGTGTCAGGCAAGATTATGCTGAGGCATTGAGTTGTTATCGGCTGGCCGCAGATCAGGGTAATTCAATTGCTCAGTTCAATCTTGGTACCATGTACTATAATGGAAAAGGTATCAGGCAAGATTATGCAGAAGCGGTGAAATGGTTTCAACTTGCTGCTGATCAAGGACATCCTCAAGCTCAATTTCTTCTTGGTGTAATCTACTCTAATGGAAAAGGTGTCAAGAAAAATAAAAAGATCGCAAAAGAGTGGTTTGGGAAATCATGTGATAATGGCGAGCAAAAGGGTTGTGATGAATATCGTAAACTAAAAGAACAAGGTTATTAGTTGTCTTGCATGATGGGCTATTTACTCCAGCAAAACAGTAAAATATCTTTATTAACATGTTCTTTCATATGAGCTTAACGCTAACAATAAAAGCATTTTATCATCAAGCTTTACCCATTGCTCTACGATTACTTTGATTATTCGTTTTACTGATTTTTACAGAATAATGGTGAAAAGTGCTATTGTATATAATGTGAAGTTTTGTTGGTAAAAAAAGAGTAGTATAAGTAGCGTTAACAAATCGTATTAAAGAAGTTTATGTTTTCTTATAATGACAAATCCTTTTTGCCGCCTGCCATCTATTATTTGTTGAGCTGGTTTTGTGTCAAAAAATTTTTTAATCCCTGTAGCTGTAGAACTTCCTTGAAAATCTACTTCCTTATAAACTTTTGCTAATCTTTCTGTAATATCAGGATTGGTATAAAACATTGCTTCTTGAAGACCATACTCCTCTAATAGATCAGCGACTTTTTTTGTTTTCGATGTGTTTCTTGTTTTTATTAATAACCTTTTAACAAGGTGTCTCTGATAAGATGTCTTTGCAATTCCTGTAAATCCTATTGATGGTGATAAGATTGCCTCTTCAAGATCGGGTTCAGTTTTAAAGATATCAGCAATTTTTTCTTGGGTTTCAAAATCAGAGTAACCATACAAGCGTTCATAACACCCATATTGTCTAACATATTCGACTTTTGCTTTGTATGAAAGTTTTGGCTCTTGCGGTACTGTTGTCGAGACGAATTCTTTTGTTGAAGTTTGATGTTTTACAGTAAACCCTCTATTCCGATATTCCTGTGATAAGTTCTCTTGTGATGAATATAAAAGTCGAGTAAGATTGAAATTATACAAGTCATACCTGAAAAGATTGGGGTCGTATTTAAAGATATTGTCATCATTCTTAATGAGATATCCTGACTTGCCTTTTAATTCAATTCTGTCTTTTGTGGATTCGCTTAGTGCATTCAATTTTTCTGCATCTTCGCAAGTTTGTTGAATCTCATTTTCACAAGATGCCTTATAATCCTCATAAGTTACATCAGATGAGTATCTTGTGCTGCTATACAGGTGATAGACTTTATCTCCATATTTAGTATTTCTGATTCTCCCGCTTATCTGCAGAACTGACGTGCTGATATCAATTAAAGTATTTCTTTTTCTATGATTAGAGATAATATATGTTTTTCCGTTTTCGTCTAAAATATCAGCTCCTTCAAATGCTGCTGAAGTTAATAAATTGATTTTTTTCGGCTCACTATCTATATCTGAGCGCTCTATTCCTACTTCACTCTTATTGTTTTTTGAATAGATGACTCTTGTATTTTCAGCTGTCAGTTTATTCTTAGTGATCAAAGATTCAATTGTTGTGACTGAATTCACAAAAATGTAAGCATTACCATCTAATGCTCCAGAAAGAAACCTTCGTATTTTATCACTTATTGTTGCATCAACATCATTGCAGCGTACACTAATGATCTCTACTTTTTTGATGTTTGTCCATACCGCTGTGACTATGGGTATTCCCTGTAGTTCTTCGAGAAGAAAATCTGGTTGAATCGGGGTGGCTGACATAAAACAGTATTCTTTAAACTTCAGGAAGTTGTTGAGAACTTTTTTAATTGCTTTTTCCCTGAATACGTAATGGGTAAAAAGTAAATGATACTCATCTACAAGAAGTTTAAATTGCGAGGTATCAACAGCCTCCATAAGCTTTTCGAGAGAATCATACGTGACCATATATGTTCTGATTTCTTGAGAAGCATGGTACTTTTGGATTTCTTGAACTGAGGTATCACCATCAACTCCACATACATGAGGATGTTGCCTTACCTTGTTTCTGATAAGAAAAATAAGGGGTACTGCGATGACATAATCATGCTGACACTTTAGTGCTATAGTAGTTGCACCGCAACCAACTTTCCCTTTATCAAAAATACAGTTTGGTGGTAACCCATAAGGGTAATTTTCAATACTTAAATATGATTCCCCTTCTGGTACTGTAAAAGAATAATTTTCTTCGTTTTGAGACATAAGTGTTTATATTTAAGCGCTTTATGCAGTAATCAAAATATCACCCATTTTTGTTGGCGACTAAGAGTAGTATATTAAAGCTTTTTCCAACAGAAATGGGTGATAGTGCCATAACGTATATTTATACTTAGGTTTATCTATTGCACCATTTACTAACGACTTCTTTTGTCGATCGTGTTTTTTTTCTATTAATTTTGATCTGGTTTTGCTCATTACTATGAACGCATAATAAAGCACAGGAGAAATACATCATATTTTTTCTTAATTTTAGTATTTATCTTTGCAATATCTCCCCATTACTGTCAATTCATCATTGTAGAGAGTAGTACATTAAAGGCTTATTGATGGAATACAGTTGGCTGCTGTAATGCGTTTTTTATCCATAATCTGACTGTAAACCATTGTGGTGGTAATCGCTGCATGACCAAGCATCTTGGATAAGGTCAAAATATCAGTTCCATTGTCGAGTTGCAATACTGCATAGGTATGTCTTCCACAGTGAAAGGTGATTTTCTTGGTGATTCCGGCACTGTTGATCCAAGAGGCAAGTGCTGTTAACATTGTTGTTGAATAATAAAGACCGGAAAATACCTTTTCATCAGGCATACCTTGTTCTCCCATGAATGTTCTTGCCTGTTGTGAAATGTCATGATACTGCAACTCTTTGGTTTTTTGCTGCTTAAACACAATGCGCCAGCCATCACCCTGAGTTTGAACTTCACTCCATACCATCTTTTGAATATCTGACCATCGTAAACCTGAAAGGCATGAAAAAAGGAATGCTCGTTTCAGTACTTCACTTTGACATGGTGTCTTGGCCAATACTCTCAGTTCATCTAAGGTTAAATACGCTCTTTTATGCTCTGTTGTTTTAGGGAGTGTTATCTCTGCGGCTGGATTATTGGGAATGATACCATCTTTAACAGCTTGCTTTAAACATGCTTTAAACCGTATGAAATAGTTACCTGCGGTTCCTGATGAAAGTTTTTCCTGTTTTTGTAGTGTCCTTGCTGATGTGATGAGGTGCGTTTTAAACCCTTCACAAAATTTGACATCTATATCAGCAAAGGTGAGTTCCCTGCCACTGATGAGTTTACCATATGTATCCAAATGTTTTGCCGTACCCATCCAAACCATATAAGTTCCAGCGGTCTCTTTACGCTGGTCAGCAATAGACTTGAAATATTCCATGACTTTTACTGACTGCTTAAACCCACTCTTGAATCCCCACTCTCCATTTTTGATCTCAAGCTCTTTTTTTGCCTTGATACTTTTAGCCAGATCAAGAATTTCTTTGTTTCTCTCCCGATCAATCAGGGTCTTTGGCTTATCAATCAAATACAGATCAAGGTACTCGTATTCCCTTACTGGAATTATTGTGCCAGATTGAGATTTGGCAGTACCCTTATAATACTCAAGGTAGAGGCTGATCTTGCCCTTACTGGTTTGCTTTCTCTGCCGGAGATGAATGGTTGTTGACATGTGCTGTTATTCTGATTTGCTGAAAACTATCTCTAAAAAGATAGCAAATTAGCAACAAATTTAAGCAAAACAACAGCAAGAAAGGTCAAAACAGAAAGAAAGAAAAATCTTATAAGTTATTATAATTTATTGCGTTAGATGAAAAAATTGATGGATATCAATCGTATAATCACTTTTCATAGGGAAAATGCTTTAAATGCGTTATAAAATGACAGTTTTTCCTGCAATTCATCCTCATTCAGCTTTCTTTTTCTCACCAGCTCAAGGAAAGCTGGCATGTTAATCTCCTCTGCTGGACCACGGCATCCGAGGCATGCTGTTTTGCCTGTTGTACAGACCGCATTGCAGCCAGCCCTGGTTATCGGACCCAAGCAGATTTCGCCTCGCATCAAAAGGCAAGGATTACGCCGTGCCCTGCACTCAACACAGACAATGTCTTTCGAAAGTGTAACCTGTGACCCGAGGACAAGGCATCCAATAATGCGTTCGACCTCTTCTTTTGATACCGGACATCCGTGTATGCACAGATCGACCGTAACGATGTCGCTGATTTTCCGCGCCGGCATGATTTCGATCTTCATGCCTGGATAGGCTTCGTTCACAGCTGCTTGGCCATACACTTTGTCTTGAAGGTTGTTAACTCCTCCTAAACAGGCGCAGGCGCCAAAAGCTATCAGGATTTTTGCCTGGCGGCGAATATTCTGAAGACGTTCGATCTCATCAGTGCGCGTAATACTGCCCTCTATGAGTGCTATGTCGTAATCCTCAGTTGAATCTGAGGAAATCTCCCTGAAGTTTTTGATATCAAGTCGACCGAGAAAGTCGACAAGTGTCGATTCCCTGTTTACCAGCTGCAACTGGCAACCAGCGCAACTTGTAAAGTCGAACAACGCTATTTTCAGCTTTCCAAAGCTGATTCCCTGGTTATGCATGTGCTTATATTTTCTACCCTAAATTGATTTATTTTCAAAAATCGTCAACTTTTATTTATTGCTCCGATATATTGAAAGTATTAATCTTTAGCCTTAAAAAACGTTTTTAAATAAAAGGGTATAGTGTTTTTATTATCAATACCTATAGTTGCCGAAGCAGTAAATGGTCAAATTGACAATATTCCAGCACTCTAAAAAAAATTGTTCTGTTAGCTATCTTTTGCGAAAAAATCTCCAGCCAATTTATTTGATAAAATTTTACACAATAAGCTCCTCTTCTTTGCTGTCCTGAAATTTAACGCTTTTGCATTACTATCGGGAAAATCTATTTTTTCAAAAAAGTCTTATCTTCCAGCAAAAAGCTGCAGTTTCAATGGAAAAAAACTGAATAATGAGAAAACGCACAAATATTTCTGTTGAGCAGATGACAGTTGCTCTACCTAAGTTGCAGAAGCGTATTAATGACCTTGAATCATTTGACGTTAACGGTATTCACCAAAGATTTGATCCTTCAGTTGAAGCGCTCTATAAAAAGGTAAACAGCACACTTCAGGATATTTTGGGTTACGAGAGTATTGAGTATTTAGAGTACTCTTTGACCGATTTCGATTCTTTGGGTCAAAAATGGGGAGGGGAACATACCGTTTCAGCAATACGTGAAAATTATCGTTTATGGATTAACCGAGCAAAGATAAATCTGAATACACTTATAAGTTTGCTTGAGGAAAGAATAGGTGAATTTGGAATATTACAGGATGCTGCAATAATGCAGAAAACAACTGAGCCTTTGAATAATACGAGCAGGGTATTTGTCGTACATGGCCATGACGACGGCACAAAAGAAATGGTCGCAAGGTTTCTTAGAACACTACTGGGTATTGAGCCGATTATTCTTCATGAGCAGCCAAATCAGGGTCTGACTATCATTGAAAAATTTGAGTCACACGCCAAAAACACGGATTTTGCAGTAATACTCTTTACACCTGATGATAAAGGCTACCTTGCAAACAATTCTGATGAAGTCAAATTTCGGGCACGACAAAATGTGATTTTGGAATTAGGCTTTTTTATGGGAAAGCTCGGGCGTCAGCGAGTATGTGTGCTTAACAAGGGTAATGTAGAAGTGCCTTCGGACTTATCAGGTATTCTTTATCATTTAATAGATGATGCTGGTGCTTGGAAATTGTCATTGGCTCAAGACATGCAATCCTGCGGTCTATCGGTTGATCTAAACAATATTAATAATGTAACTACGAAGCATTTATTCGTTTAGAATCTACCATTTTTTGACTCAAAGCACAGCTTCAGGAAATTAACTCTCAAAGAAATAAAAGGTTATAACAAAGAACTTTCAACACAAGACACCAAATTATTGACTTATAGAAAAAGTTTTTTATACTTATCGCTTGATAATGAACCTTACCTGTTCAGCTATAATAATCAGGATAACGCATGTCTTTAAGTAAACTATTTTTGACTTTATGTGAACACGTCAGAAAAGTGAAGACTTGCCTGTTTTTTCAGCTATACGCTCCTGCTTTTGCTTTTCCTCTTTTTTTGGTTCTTTTTCAATCGCCACAGTTTCTTTTTGCAAAAGAAAAACAACCACTCCGAACCATAACAACCGCTCAACTCAAAACCACCGAACGGATTTTGCCAGGTACGGAACAGATGATTGAGCACCTAATTTTACAGATAGACAACCAAAAGGAATCTGCAAATAATATTAATCAAGCATCTTTTTTTTCGTGTATACCAAATATCAAACCTGTTTCCGGGTCCATCACCAGCGATTTCGGCATTAGGTTACATCCTATCTATAATGTACCATTGTTTCACTCCGGCATTGATTTTTCTGTTGCTGAAGGTTCAAGAGTAAAGTCAACAGGTGACGGTTTTGTATCATTTTCTGGATATGAAAAAGGATATGGCCAAAAAGTCACCATCAATCACGGATACGGTTATGAAACCATCTATGGCCATTTGTTAAAAGTTTTGGTTCAGCAGGGAGAAAGAGTCAAACGAGGTGACATCATTGCTCTTTCGGGCAACACTGGAGTTTCAACCGGCCCTCACTTGCACTACGAAGTGCACAAAAACAATATGGTAGTAAATCCGACCACTTACTTCTTCGATGAAACTGATCAAGACAAGTTCATCACAAAACAAAAAGCTTCACAGGAAGAACACAGCAATAATTCTTAAACTGATTCAATTTACACAATATGTATTGGAATTTAGATCTGGCCCGTTATATAGCCGATGCACCATGGCCGGTAACAAAAGACGAATTAATCAATTACGCCAATAGAACCGGAGCACCTCAACAAGTGCTTGACAATCTGTTTGATCTCCCTGAAAGCGATGACATTTATGAAAGTCTGGACGAAATCTGGCCTGACTATCCTACCGATGAAGATTTTCTGTACGGCGATGAAGAAGCATTAACATAGAAAAAAATTAAGTGTGTGGTTTATTAACTCCTGCATTCAATATCAGGATAAAATCCTGTATTTTTTTAGCTCTTATTCTTGTTTGTGCTTTTCATGCGTACGCCCAGCCTAAAAACACAAGAAAAGACCAAAATACTAACCAGCCATATGTCGGCAAAATCAGATTCACTGGTAATAAAATCATCAGTGATGAAGAGCTTAGGCAGATCATGGCCACAACCCAACACACCTCTTTTTTTGGATTAGGACTGTTAGGTGGCGCAAAAAAAAACTTCAACCAAGAAGAGTTTGATAAAGACATATCCCTTATTAAGAAACTCTATACCTATAAGGGATATTTTTTTACTGACCTGAACACCCTGATTCTCAGGAAAAGTAACGGCAAAAAAGTCGACCTGAAATTTCTTATCCGCGAAAATCAACCATCAAGAGTTGATAAGCTTGAGTATGATGGGCTGGATAATATTTCAGAAGATCTTAAAACACGCTATCTCAACCAAAAGTACGTCAAAGTCAAAGACGTTTTTTCCATTGAGCGATTAATTGAAGAACGAAACCGCACCATCACTTTCTTTAAAGAATACGGTTATACCTTTTTTCATGAAGACAGTATCCGCATCAAGGTTGATACAGTTGGAACGCATGTCGGCGTCCATTTCAGACTCAGTCTACCACAACGGATGAAATATGGCAAAATCCATGTAGTGATCAACAGCCCGATTAAAAACGTAGCAAAAGAACAAATTTTTACGAAAGACCGGATAAACACAAGAATTATCGGAAAAGAAAAAATATCATCGGATCTTATCGTATCTGCTATAGAATTCCGTCCAGGAGATATTACCCGTCAAAGTTTAGAACAACGTACTCTCCAGAATTTTGGGCTCACCAACATCTTTTCATCTATTTACATGAGTCCAGACTCGGTACGATCTGGTGAACTCTTTTCCACGATCTATCTGGAAACGGCTCCAAAGCACCAGATAGAGCCAAAATTACTGATTGATAACCGTTATGGAGCACTCTTTTTTGGTAGCACTCTTGCTTATGAAAACAAAAACACCTTTGGCGGAGCAGAACAGTTACTCATATCAGGTGGATACGGTACTCAGACTGTCTATAACAACCGACTGCTAACAAACTTGGATCAAAATGAATACACCAAAGTCATTCCCAGTGAATTCAATTTTAAAAACAGCCTTGTCTTGCCTGTGCTCAAAAAACCAGGTAATTTCTATTCTGCAACAACTGAATACTCGACAACAACACAACCGGTACTGCTTTCAAGCCGAAACGGACTGCTTCGTGGAACCTATAGCGCACGTCTGAACTCCTCATCGCGTTTGAACTTTGATTTTTTTGAAGTTGAATGGGTACAGAAAGACTCGCTCAAAGGGTTCAATAAATTATTCAAAACTGATCTTGCCAGAAATATCGGAATTGACCCTACTAAAGAGAAAGCTGTCAATGCAGGAATTGACAGCCTTTTAAATACTCATATCAACCAAAGCTTCCGACTTCGTTATAACAACACAAATCGGCAGCTCACTTCAGCCAAAAAGACAATCTGGAATATCAATATGCTCTTTGAAGAATCTGGAAGTCTGGCTTGGCTGATCGACAAATATATTGACACTAAAACCTATAGCAGATTTACCAACAAGGAACCCCAAATATTCGGCACACCATATTCACAATACATCAAGCTTGAATCTGGTACAAGTCTTGTAAAAAACCTCTCAGAGCAAAACCAACTTGCTGGCAGATGGACTATAGGATGGATGACTCCATATGGCAAAGCAGAAACAACTCCAGAAGAACGCCGTTTTTATGCCGGCGGAACCAACAGCATGCGAGGCTGGATTTTCAATACCCTTGGTCCTGGAAACAGTAGCAGTAAAGCTGCAGCAAATTTTGGCGCTGATATCAAAGTCGAACTCTCTTTGGAAGAGAGACTTAAATTTTTCAAATTATTTCAACAACCTTCAGGTATAACCTTCTTTACGGATATTGGCAATATCTGGAACAGAAACGGACCATTCGCATTTACTCCGGGTTCTCTGGTAAAAGATTACGCTTGGGACTGTGGTTTCGGACTGAGATTGGGCTCCCCTATTGGGCCGTTCCGTTTTGATTTTGCCTATAAAATTCATGACCCATCTGAAGCCAAACCGTGGAGAATATCACAATGGCGTATAAAAGACAACATTTTCAATTTTGGAATTGGGGAAACTTTTTAACTGCTTTCGGAATAACTTTTTTATCACAATCAATGAAGTATCAATATGCCTACAACAGCAACACTTCTGGCACCATCTATTCTGTCTGCTGATTTCACGCACCTGAAATTATCAATTGAAACGGCTGAAAAAGCCGGAGCAGACTGGATTCACTGCGATATCATGGACGGAAACTTTGTTCCGAACATCACTTTCGGACCATTGGTTGTACAGGCTATCGCTACATGTACATCTATGATCATCGACACCCACCTGATGATTGCCGATCCTGACCGTTTTATTGAGGACTTTATTAAGGCAGGATCGCACCAGATCACCGTTCACCACGAAGCCTGTCCGCACCTGCACCGAACTATTCAGTTCATTAAAAGTTTCGGTGTAAAAGCGGGCGTTTCAATCAATCCGGCAACACCAGTTTCGGCATTAGAAGCTATTCTACCAGATCTTGATCTTGTTTTACTAATGTCAGTTAACCCTGGTTTTGGTGGTCAAAAGTTTATTCCTTCATCTATTGCAAAAACAAGAAAGCTTCATGAGATGCGTATGCTGCTCAATCCAGAAATGCTTATTGCCATTGATGGTGGCATTACAGAAGATAATGCTCAGGAAGTGGTTTCAGCTGGAGCCGATGCACTGATAGCCGGTACTGCATTTTTTAAAGCGACCGACCCGGCAAAAACCGCGGCAAAAATCAAGAGTTCGACCAGGTAAACTGCGAAAGTTCCTGAGAGGTATGTAATCCTTCACCTATAAGCACAGCATCGAACAATGCTTGCTGAATAAGGACAATATCGGCAGCGGTTTTGAGCCCGCTTTCGGCTATTGCAATAATATCTGGGGGAATAAAGGGACGCAAGGTTACAGAAGTCTGCAAATCGACAGAAAAGTCCCTGAGATTTCTGTTGTTCACGCCAATCATCGCTACGCCCGCATCAATAGCCCTATCAAGCTCTTCCCGATCATGAACTTCGACAAGCACGTGCAAACCAATACCTGCAGCTACCTGCAGGTAATCGCTTAACTGGAAGCTGTCAAGCGCCGCAACAATAAGCAAAATAGCGTCAGCCCCAATAAGACGGGACTGAAAAATCTGTGATTCATCAATAATAAAATCCTTGCGCAGAACTGGTAAAGGAAATGAACCACTGACCATCTGGAGATAGTCACTCGAACCCTGAAAAAAAATGCGATCGGTAAGCACTGAATAGGCTGATGCGCCCAACACCCTGTAGCGCTCAGCAAGAGCAATGGGATCAAAATCACTGACAATAAGACCACGCGATGGTGACGCTTTCTTGATTTCGGCAATAAGCTTAACTCCCCCACCGCTACCCATTATTGCTCCAGCAAAATCACGACAGGGAGCAAAAAAACTTTGCTGCTCCATATAGCGGCGCATGGGTTGTTCACCTTTTAGCCTATCTATTTCCCGCTTTTTCTCCTCTAATATTTTGGTAAGGTAGAACATCGTACTCAATCAACAGCAGCCAGTTGCCTCAACTCGCTTTCAAAATCAACAATCTGCTTGATATTATCAAGAAACCATGGATCAATGCCCGTCGATTGATGAACCTCATCAATCGTAGCTTCGGCTTGAAAAGCATAACGGAGATAAAAAATTCTATCAGCTTTTGGTATACTGATTTTTTCCAAAATATCCTGTTTGGCAAACTTTTTTTGCTGTGCTGTCATATCAAGAACATTCATGATATCCTTACCGTCACATCCAAGACCTGCACGACCTATCTCAAGTCCTCTAAGTGACTTTTGAAGTGCCTCTCGAAAATTACGGCCAAAAGCCATCACTTCACCGACAGATTTCATCTGTACACCGAGGCGAGCATCAACATTTTTGAACTTTTCAAAATCCCAACGTGGAACCTTTACAACACAATAATCAATGACCGGCTCAAAGCTGGCTGGAGTTGATTTTGTAATATCATTAAGAATTTCATCAAGCATATACCCAACAGCAAGCTTGGCTGCAACTTTAGCAATCGGAAAACCTGTAGCCTTGGAAGCTAATGCTGAACTGCGTGACACACGTGGATTCATTTCAATTACCACGATACGGCCATTTTTGGGATGAATCGCAAACTGGATATTGCTACCACCTGTCTCAACACCGATCTCACGGATAATCCTTATTGATGCATCTCTGAGTTTCTGATACTGGCGATCAGTAAGGGTCTGAGCTGGAGCAACAGTAATACTATCGCCCGTATGTACTCCCATCGGATCAACATTCTCAATAGAGCAAACAATAATAACATTATCTGCCAAATCACGGATTACTTCAAGCTCATACTCCTTCCAGCCAATCAGACACTCTTCAACAAGCACTTCATTGATAGGACTTTCGGCAAGCCCTCTTCGTACAGCTTCATAATAATCGGCTTTTGTCTGGGCAAAACCACCACCAGTGCCCCCGAGTGTAAACGAAGGACGAATCACCATCGGTAACCCGATTTCCTCAAGCGCATCTTTTGCTTCTTTTTCATTACGCACAAAAAAGCCTTTTGCCATATCGAGGCCAATTTTCTTCATAGCATCACTGAAAAACTCACGGTTTTCAGCTTTTCTGATAGCACGAAGCTTAGCTCCAATAAGTTCAACCCCATTGCGTTCAAGAATTCCCGACTCTGCAAGAGCAACTGCAGTATTCAATGCCGTCTGACCGCCCATTGTAGGCAAAAGCGCATCAGGCTGCTCTTTTTCTATAATTTTCTGAACATACTCAGGTGTAATCGGCTCAATATATGTGGCATCAGCAAGTTCTATATCGGTCATAATAGTAGCCGGATTACTATTAACCAGTATTACACGATACCCATCCTCTTTGAGCGCACGGCATGCCTGTGTACCGGAATAATCAAACTCACAGGCTTGACCAATCACAATAGGGCCAGCGCCAATAACTAAAATCGACTTTATATCTTCCCGTTTTGGCAAGTTGCTTCGAATTTTAAAACTTGATAAACTTTAAAACGAACCTAATGTACAAAATATTTGCGGAGTTTTTGTTCATCGCCCCACCCAAACTAAAACTATATTATACGAATCTGTTCCTGGTGAAACCCTCCCGATTCCCGCCTTAACCAGGCAGTTACTTCTTTTGGCTGGGCATTCAAAAGGGAAATAATAAGTATAGTATGACCTAACTTTGCAAAATCAACATCATGAAGTGAAGGAATAGCTGGGGAATTGATATGAGAATGATACGAACCTACAATCTGGTAACCAAGACGGTTGGCTTCGCGGTCCACAGCAATATACTCATCGTGGGAAATCTCAAAACCCTGTTCCTTGCCATAATAAAGGCAGTTTTTGCAGGGAGCGACTTCATAAATAATGTTTTCTATATTCCCTCTATGATCAACATTTTTTATTCCGGCAAGCAGTCCACAACATTCATAAGGGAGCTCCCGAAAAGCTTGTTCCTGAATAATCTCAAATTTTCGCCGAAGTAGTTTCATAAAACAACCATTAACTCAAAAATTAAAGACACTTTGCCCCTATATCCTTACGGAAAAAGGCTCTGTCAAAACTAATCTTTTCAACAGCAAGATATGCTCGTTCAATACTCTCCCTGAGAGTATCCCCAACTGCTGTGACCGAAAAAACCCTGCCTCCAGCAGTCAAAAGCTGTCCTTCCTCGAAAGTTGTTCCGGCATGAAACACCGTACAATCCTCCATTTCGGAAACCTCTTTGGCAATGGTAATGGTTTTGCCTGTTTCATACTTGTCGGGATATCCAGCAGAAGCAATAACAACCGTTGCTGCTGATTTTAAGTGCATTTCGAATTGTACATTATCAAATCTGCCGTCAACACTTGCCTGAAGTGCTGCAATTAAGTCGCTTTTCAAAAGAGGAAGCACCACCTGGGTTTCGGGATCACCGAGACGCGCGTTGTATTCAACCACAAAAGGCTCTCCGTTATTAATCATCAACCCAACATATAAAAAGCCGGTATAAGGATATCCGTCTGAAGTCATACCTGCAAGAGTAGGCTTAATAATCCGATTTTCTACCTTCTGCATGACCTCCTTTGTAACCAATGTAGCAGGAGCATAAGCCCCCATACCTCCGGTATTTTTACCAGTATCACCATCACCAACACGCTTATGATCCTGCGCAGACAGAAACAACTGATATCGGATGCCATCTGTCAGCAGAAAAACACTTGCCTCCTGCCCATAGAGGAAATCCTCAATAACTATTTCATCAGCAGCATCACCAAAAATACGATCATTAAAAAGCTCAGTAATCGTTTTCAGTGCAACTTCTCTATCGGATGCGATAATGACACCCTTGCCACCGCACAGGCCGCTTGCTTTTATGACTTGAGGATAAGAGCTATCTGAAAGTGTATCAAGGTAACTGATAGCGGAAGATGCCTCACGGAAAACGCGATACTGTGCAGTTGGAATTCCATGAAGACGCATAAACTCCTTGGCAAACACCTTGCTTGACTCAAGTCGGGCAGCGGCCTTTGTGGGACCAACAATCAGTCGGCCTTCGCTACGGAATAGATCAACTATTCCCAACTCAAGTGGTTGTTCGGGGCCAACAACAGTCAAATCAATATTATTATTTCCGGCAAACTGAAGCAGCTTGTCCAGCTCAGCAGCCTTAAAAGGTATATTATGAACTTTCCCGCCCATCAAGGCTGTTCCGCCATTACCAGGTGCAACAAAAACCAACTGCACCAGTTCACTTTTTGCTGCCGCCCAAGCCATGGCATGTTCACGGGCTCCGCTTCCTATAATCAAAACATTCATAGCATCTAAATGAGGCCGTAGCCGTACTTCACCCTGTGGTTTATCGGCATGGTTTATTAAATTACTCCCATATTTTCAGAACATAGCTCTAAGTATAATTTAGGCCAGACAAAATAAACAACAAAAAAAATTGCCATGTCACTTTTATGACCATTACACCATTAATATCCCGACATATTCTACCATTAGTGTTGAAACTTCTTTATCCAACCCTTCGAATATCGGTGATTCCAACAAAAATGCCTACATACGAAAAAGGAGCCATTTTTGCATTTTGGCATGGAAAAATGGTTGCAGGATGGATGTTAACCCATACACTGTTTCCTGGTAAACACGCCACGGCAGTGGTAAGCAGATCCGAAGACGGCCGTATTCTCTCTGACACTCTTAAGCAACTCGGTTTTTCTCTCATCCGGGGATCAAGCTCTAAAGGAAGCGACGAGGTCATTCGCAGCATGCGGCAAACACTTGAAAAAAGAGAAATTGTTGTTCTTACCCCTGACGGGCCTAAAGGGCCCATGAAACAGTTCAAATACGGTTTGCTCCGGTTGGCAGCCAGCAACCATTTCACGCTGATTTTTGCTGATATCAGTTATACAAACTCTTGGAAACTAAAAAGCTGGGACCGGTTTGAAATCCCAAAACCCTTCACCAAAACTTCGGTCAGTCTCAAACTCATCAATCTCCCTGAATTCAAAAACGAAGAAGAGCTTCGCGCTTATAGCAAGCAACTTTCAGACCAATTCAGCCATGCATAATAATCCAGCATCTATACTGTTACGCCCCTTTGCACTCATCTACCTTGTAATCGTTCAGTTGCGTAACAAACTATTCGACCTGCATCTCTTCAGAACATGGAAATCCCCGATTCCTGTTGTTTCTGTAGGAAATCTCTCTGCTGGAGGAACCGGTAAAACCCCTCTTGTTGACTGGATTGTCAAATACTACCTCTCAATCGGCTGTAAACCGGCAATTGTCTCTCGTGGTTACCTGAGGGAATCAACAGGTGTTCAACTGGTTTCAGACGGTCAAAAAGTACTTCTCAGTAGCAAAGAAGCCGGTGACGAAACCGCAATGCTTGCATGGAACAACCCCGACGCTATCGTTATAGTCGCTGAAAAACGCAAACATGCAGTCAAATGGCTGGCAAAGCACTTTGCTGCAAGAGTTCCTTCAGTAATTATTCTGGATGATGCATTTCAGCATCGTCAGATTGCTCGGGATCTTGATATCACAATAATCAATGCCGCAGAACCTCTTTTCAAAGCTAAAATGCTACCCGAAGGGAGGTTGAGGGAACCACTGAAAAATCTTTCAAGAACCAATCTTATTCTACTGAACAAAATCACCGAACTTGAAAAAGCTGAAGCCTTGCAGAAGGAACTGGAAAAAAACGGTAAACCAGTAATAAAAGCACGCAGCAAAACTGGAGATTTGATCTGTTTTTCAGGCGACTTCATCTCTTCAGAAGATGCCCCTTTACCTGAAACCCTCAATGCTTTTGCATTTGCAGGTATCGCTTACCCTGAAAGCTTTCTGGAAAGTCTAAAAACCAAAGGGATAAACATTGTAGAGTACCGTTTTTTCAAAGACCATCAACATTACACCTCAAGAGCGCTTCGGCGTATCCGTCGCGAAGCAGATAAAAAAGCACTCAGTCTTATTACAACGGAAAAAGACTACTTCCGCATACTCGGCAACCCGGAACTAATCAGTATTATTACCCCAAGACCCTGTTATTATCTGAAAATCGAAACTGATATTATTGCAGGGAAAGAGACACTGCAATCCATGCTGAAAGCAGTTGTAAAAAAATAATTCTAATATACCCGAACGGGATTGTATTGTATTGTATTGGCTGACTGGCTATGTTAAATACATCGTTCGCTTAACAGACACCATTATCTACTGATTGCATATATCAAGATCACGCAACTTGAACTGCAACTGCTCCGTGTTATTCCATAACCGTTTCTCAATAGAGTAAAGCATGTCAAAAACGGGATTGGCTATAGCTGCAAGTTCCTTATAAATATCGGGACGATCAAAACCTATAACATCAAAAATCCTTCCATTCCTATCCCTTACAGAAAATTTTACATGCCTCTCGTTCAGCAGCCTCGGCTGGCCGAACAGTATAAGCTTTTCCGACATAAAGAACGGCTCCCGATTCCCGTAACCATAGGGTGCAAACTGGCTGAGCACATTAATAAAATTGTTCGTGATCTCCTCAAGAGTAAGTACTGAATCAACAAGTACCTCTTTCTGCCGTTCAGTGACGGAAAGAAACGAGCTGCAAACCTCATTGAACTTTTTACGGAATCCGGCAAGATTCTCCGGACGAAGAGTAACTCCGGCAGCCTGGTGATGACCACCGAACTGTTCGAGATATTGGCTGCACTCCTGCAGAGCCTCATAAATATTGAAACCTTCAACACTTCTGACAGATCCCTTGATAAAGCCATTCATATTCCCAAGTATGACTGTCGGCAGATAATGTTTATCAAGCATTTTAGAAGCTACAATACCAAGAACACCAAGATGCCACGATTCATCATAAAGCACAATAGAGGAACAATATGAGGCAAAATGACTTTCAAGCATTTTTTCAGCTTTCGCCAGAATATCAGCATCAATTTCTCGGCGAAGTAGATTCATTCGTTCAAGTTCGCCAGCATACAACTTCGAGTCGGCTGCCGAGTCCGACAAAAGCCATTGCAAAGCAAAACATGCAGAATTCATTCTTCCTGCCGCATTGATACGGGGAGCAATACCAAAAGCAATATGAAACAGGCCAAAATCTGAAGGGTTAATCTTCATCAATGAAAACATCGCCTTTAGATTTTCTCTTGGCTTCACCTTTATGAGCTTCAGGCCTTCGCGAACCAGTGTTCGATTTTCATGTTCCAGGGAAACCATATCAGCAACGGTAGCAATAGCAACAAAATCAAGATATTTCTGCCAGCTTTTGTCTCCAGCCTGCAAATGCTCCGCTATTGCCTGAATAAGCTTAAAAGCTACACCACACCCGCATAACTCGCGGAAAGGATAGGTAGAGCCCGGAAGTTTTGGATTTAAAATAGCATAGGCTGGAGGAAGTTCATCGGGTTCGTGATGATCACATATAATAACATCAATGCCAAGTTCTGAGCATTGCTTTATCGCATCATTTGCCCGTATACCGCAGTCAACTGTAATAATAAGTGTAATGTTCTGAACGGCAGCCGATTCAACGCCTGCAGCAGATAAACCATAGCCTTCTGTAAAACGATCATTGACGTAATAGGAAACCTCTGCACCCTGCTCTTTCAAAAAGAGCAAGAGCATTGCAGTTCCGGTGGTTCCATCAACATCATAATCCCCATAAAGCATTATTTTTTCATGTTTTCTGATTGCCTCCAGAACACGATCAACCGCCAGTTGCATCTGCGGTAAAAGAAACGGGGATAACAGATGCTCTATTGAGGAACGGAAATAATGCTTCGATTCGTCAAAAGTACGGATACCGCGGTTGCACAATGCTCTTGCAATGGGCTGACTGACATTGATAGCCTCTGAAAGAGCAAGTACTTCCTGAGCATCAGAAGAAAGAAAATTCCAACGATATCGCTTCATAAAAAATTGAAAAGAGGGCTTTCGATAAAGAAATTCAAGGTATGTAAAACATCTTCATTTCTCTTACAAAAAAACCTGTTGCCGAACCACATGTATATTGTATTTATTTCTACATTCAGGTGTAAATTATTTATTAACTAACCACGAGGAATACAGTGTATGAGCCAGCTGATTACTATTGAACGCCATATCCTCGAACAGCAAAAGTATTTCCCCAAAGCAACTGGCGAACTTACCGATCTTCTCACTGATGTTGCTTTTGCAGCCAAACTGGTAAGAAGAGAAGTTGTCCGCGCCGGACTTGTCGATATTCTCGGTTTTGCAGGAAGTACCAATGTTCAGGGTGAAGAGGTCAAGAAACTTGATCTGTTCGCAAACGACAAAATCATCTCAGCTATCGGTCAACACGGACGATTTGCCGTGATGGGTTCCGAAGAAAACGAGGGGATCATTATTCCACCAAAAAACGAAACCGGCCATTATGCCCTCCTGTTCGATCCACTTGACGGTTCCTCAAATATTGACGTCAATGTCAGCGTTGGCACCATCTTCTCCATTTATAAGCTTACAGGGGAAGACCCCGGCAAAGCAAGCATAAGCGACTGCCTGCAACATGGCTACGAACAAGTAGCTGCAGGTTATGTCATATACGGTTCATCGGTTGTTATGGTTTATACAACCGGACATGGCGTTCACGGTTTCACTTATGATCCCACCATTGGAGAGTTTCTTCTTTCCCATAAAAATATTGTGACTCCTAAAAGAGGCAAGTACTACTCAATCAATGAAGGTTCTTACGCACAATTTAACGAGGGAACAAAAAACTATCTCGATTATATAAAGGAAGATGACCCTTTAACCGGTCGCCCTTACAGCACTCGTTATATTGGATCACTGGTTGCAGACTTCCACCGCAACCTGCTGACCGGAGGAATTTTCATCTACCCCCCGACAACAACGCACGCAAACGGAAAGCTTCGACTCATGTACGAAGCCAATCCACTTGCATTTATCTGCGAGCAGGCTGGCGGACGGGCAACAGATGGTAGAAATCGCATCCTCGACATTCAACCAACTGCACTCCATCAACGCACTCCCCTTTATATCGGCAGTAAGGAGGATGTTATCGTTGCTGAGGAATTCGAGCAAGGAATTCGGTAAACCTGTAAACATCTAATTTCAGCGGGAAAAATGCAAAAGCGTTTTCAGCTTATGTGCTGAATTTTTGTTCATTGCGTACCAACAGAAAAGTTGGTATGCAATGAAACTTTTACCTATATGGCAAACTATCAGCAAACCTGAGAACACCTGAGGAAAGTGATCTGGCTTATTGTACACCACGGTCATACTCTGGATAAAAAATCCGTTCAATACCGACAGTCTTTCCTGTTGAGTGATCAAACGACACGAGAACTGCGGCAAAGTGGACATCATCTTCAGCACATTCGTACTTGTGCGGTGTCTGGTAGAGCATCCTGTCGGTAGCCGATTTGATCTGCATGCCGATGACTGAGTTATGAGGTCCGGTCATGCCTGCATCCGAACAATAGCCGGTGCCTTTCGGCAGGATACGTTCATCAGCGGTCTGTACATGAGTATGAGTACCGATAACCGCAGAGACCCGACCGTCAAGATACCAGCCCAGAGCAATTTTTTCAGCAGTAGCCTCTGCATGAAAATCAACAAAAATAAAACGAACCGACTCTTTACTCTGCTCCTTTATCTGCTTGATCACCCAGTCAGCGGTTCTAAAAGGGCAATCAATTGAGTACATGAATGTTCTGCCCTGCAGATTCACCACAGCTATATCACCCAGTCCACCCGGCAACTTGTAGATACCATAGCCTTTTCCGTAAGTCCCTTTGGGATAGTTCAAGGGGCGCAATACCTGGCTATGCGACTTCAGAGTATCGAAAAAATTAAAATTGCTCCAGGTATGGTTACCACCCGTTACAACATTAACTCCAGCCGAAAGAAGCTGGTTAAGTGCTTCAAGGCTCATCCCCTTGCCATTATGAGCATTTTCACCATTACAAACAACAAAATCCACATTGTGTTTTTTGATAAAACTTTTCAGCCATAAATCGACCATCTTCAGGCCGGGATTGCCGACAACATCGCCGATGAACATCACCTTTACGGTTTTCTGCGCCATACAATAACAATTAAAACTATATTTTATATGGCCTTATAAGATATAAGGCATAGTGAAACTCACCAAAATTTCGCAAATCCCTCAAAAAAACCATTTTCAGAGCACTCTCTATGCTCCGGAAATATTAAGGGAAGTCAAGATAAGTAAAGGATACAGATTTTGCAGGGTTGAATATTTTTGAGCTTTGGTAAGCGGGAATATTCTAAACATCATACAGTAGCTAATGGAGCCGCTCTTTTAAGGGATAGTAGAGTAACAAATGCGCGGGGCCATACACGGCCTACACAAAAAAGCTGAACACGACTTCACTAAGCGCCTAACAACAAGTAATTCCGTAATTCTTTCCGAAACCAGTCAATATTTGACAGACATCTTCGTCAAGGGTTTGGGCATTTCTTAACTTAAATTCCATTAATTCGTTTTTTTACACTCTGCCGTGTACATTTACATACAAAATTCAGCTTTTTTAACTTACTACGCACAGAGCTCACACTCACTCCGACATTGCAATCTTCCTTCAGCTTCGCCACTAATGATGGTGCTGTCATCGCATCGTTCTCAGCCCACATCTTGATCAAATCAAGGTGAACTGGGTTCAGTTTCGAAGGAGCACCACTCCGATGCTCGTCATACAAAAAGGAAAACCCTTTTAATATGCAAGCAGACTCAGTTTATCCGCGGTACTTTTTATAGAATTGATACGTGCAATCTTGTTTGCTTACAGCGTTTTTTTATTACTTTTCCACAGGTTTATTCGCTGCAGTTAAAATAGTGGGCAAACCTGAGCTAATAAATGAAGTGAGATGTAAATGAAAAAAAGGGTTGTCATTGTTGGTGGGGGATTTGCAGGACTTAATGCGGCCAAGGTATTAGGCAATAAACCGGGTATTGAGGTAACTCTCATTGATCGTAATAACTACCACCTGTTTCAGCCACTCCTCTATCAAGTGGCTATGACCGCTTTGGAAGAAGGCGATATCGCGGCTCCTCTAAGAAATATGCTGGCAAATTATCGAAACATAACAGTTTTCAAAGCCTTCGTTAAAAGCGTTGATATCAGCAATAAAATCGTCATGACCGATTTCAGTGATATCCCTTACGACTACCTTATTCTTGCCTGCGGCGTACAACATCACTATTTCGGAAACAATCAGTGGGAAGAGTTTGCTCCGGGACTGAAAACCCTTGCACAGGCAAAAGAAATCAGTCGAAGGGTTATGGAGGCCTATGAACGGGCTGAACGAACAAAAGATGTTGTTGAACGTAAAAAACTGTTGACGTTTATTATTGTTGGTGGAGGACCTACCGGAGTGGAGCTTGCAGGTTCCATTGGAGAGATGAGCCGTTACACTCTTTCAAAATTTTATCGGAACATTGATCCGAAACTCAGCCGTATTTTTATCGTTGAAGCTGCTCCACGCATTCTTGGCTCTTTTTCCCCCGATCTTGCAAGCAAGGCAACACGATCCCTCGAAAAACTCGGCGTACAGGTCTGGACAAACAGCATAGTCAGCAATGTTGATGAACATGGTGTACAGATCGGCAATGAAAGGATAGAAGCAGCAACAGTATTGTGGGCTGCAGGTGTTACCGCAATAGAACTCGGCAATACCATGAACGTAGAAACCGACCTGATAGGCCGGATTGTTGTCGGCAAAGATCTCTGCATTGCTGATCATCCTGAAATATTTGTTGGTGGCGACCTTGCACACTTTATACTTGAGGATGGCAGAACGCTGCCAGGACTTGCTCCCGTTGCATTGCAGCAGGGGCACAACATTGGAAAAAACATTTTGCTCGATCTGAAAAACAAACCACGAAAACCATTCCAGTATCGTGACAAAGGTCAGATGGCCACAATAGGAAAAAACAAGGCTATCGTTGAATTTGGCCCGCTGAAGTTTGATGGTATTATCGCATGGTTCACTTGGCTTCTGGTACATATCTACTTCCTCACCAGCTTCCGTAATCGGGTCTTTGTGCTCTTGCAATGGGGATGGTCTTACTGTACCTTCAGCTATGGTGCACGCCTGATTATCAACAGGGAGTGGCGATTCTATCCAAACACAAAATCTTGTTTAAACCATATCTCTAAGAATAATCAAGAATGACAAAAAATATTTCTGCATCACTTATAATAAACATGCTGCTTGCCATTACATTTATCGGTTTGGCTCTTTATCTGCTGATCTGTCCCAGCAACGTAACTTCGGCAGCAAAAGAAAATCTCAATCTTTATGCATTACTGAGTGCCGCCTATGGCACATGGAAGCTTATGCGTGTATACTTGGCATGGAACCTGAAACGCTCGCACATCCTGACCATGAAAACAATGTCATAATGACCCGAAGTTTCAGTGCTGGAGAAATACAGGAAGATGGGATAGTATAGACAGTTAAAACACGTATGAGCAATATCAAGCAGATAGAATTTCAGGGTTACTCTTTCGTTACGTATCTTCTTTGCAGGTTGGTTTAACTTCGAAGGTTAATTGCTTTTTTGCTTGACCCTGTTTTTACTGCTCCAACTGAAGCATCCATTTATTAGTATTGATCATACAGCGTATTTGGATAAATTAAATATATGAGGGGATTTTTCCGCGTTTTAAGAAACTTCAGTAGCAACAAAAGCCTGAGAATAAAAGTATGGGAAATTGGTGAATATTAAAGATGTTACAGCCTCGGTAGCCGATGAGGTGGAGATTTTTCAGCAGAAGTACAAACAAGTGCTTCATGCCCAGAATACTCTGGTTGATAAGGTTACACGCTATGTACTGAAGCAGCAAGGGAAACAGATACGCCCATCTTTGGTACTTCTTTCTGCCCAACTTTGTGGAGGAATTAATGATTCCAGTTACCGGGCAGCCATTATGGTGGAACTCCTCCATTCAGCGACTCTGATTCATGACGATGTAGTTGATGGTGCAGAGATGAGAAGAGGGCTGGCCTCAATCAATGCATTGTGGAAAAACAAGATATCGGTACTTATAGGCGATTATCTTCTCTCGCGCGGTCTTCTCTATTCTCTGGAGTACAAGGACTATGGTTTTTTACATATGGTTTCAGAAGCAGTTCGCAGAATGAGTGAAGGAGAAATTCTTCAGATCCAGAAAACCCGCAGTCTTGATATTTCCGAAAAAGACTACATGAGTGTCATATCAGACAAAACAGCTTCATTGATTGCTTCGGCTTGTGCAATGGGGGCAATGAGTGCTACAACCAACGACGCAAGTATTGCCGGTATGAAAAATTATGGGGAGTATCTTGGTCTTGCCTTTCAGATCCGTGATGATCTGCTTGACTATACAGGAGATTCGAAAAAAACCGGTAAAGAAATGGGCATTGATATCAAGGATAAAAAAATAACTCTTCCGCTGATATACTCTTTACTTCATGCCCCGGTTTCCGAACAAAAAACGATCAGATCCATTATGAAAAGTTCCGGTAAAAGGATATCCAGACGTGGCGATGTTATTGCGTTTGTCAAAAGTAAAGGGGGACTTGATTATGCCGCTGAGGTTGCTGAGGAATTGGCGGCTAAAGCGATTGAATCAATACAACCTTTTCCTGAGAATCCAGCAAAAACTTCTTTGGTGCAGCTTGTAGATTTTGTGATGAAAAGGGAGAATTAGAAAGTATAATATTATTCGTTACATGTTGTAATTGCACTGAAATAACTGTTACAAGCAAGATGAAGAAAAAAGTTGGTTTGATTGTTCTTTTATTCATAGGGGTTGTAATGATATTCGACCAGTTGGTTATACCCTTTTACATTTCGCAGGGCAGGGTTGTTGTTGTGCCTGATGTAACCAACTTGCGCTATGAAAATGCTGAACGAAAATTGCGGGAAGCAGGCTTTAAAGCAAAAAAAAGCTATTACGTCAAATATATCAGCAGGGTAAATCCAAATATTGTGCTTTCTCAAATGCCTTTAGCCGGCATGGAAGTCAAGCCTGGTAGAAATGTTTATCTGGTACTCAATAAGAAAGAAAAACCAACTTTTTTAATGCCGGATTTTTTAGGGAAAACGGAATTTGATGTCCGGCAGACAGCCTCGCGTTTGGAACTTATGCTTAATGATATGCAGACTCGCCCGGTGAATAAATCAGAAGAGGATGGAAAGGTTCTGAACCAATCAATTCCTCCACAGACAGTTATAAGCCCAGGAGCTTCTGTATCTATTATTATTGGTCGGTACCAAGCATCATCTGAAGGAATAAAAAAGGTTACTGTTCCTGATGTTCTTGGTATGTCTCTTACACAGGCAACGCAGGCTATTAATGATGCCGGGCTTACTCTTGGAAAGATTACTACAGAATATTCCGCAATTCTTATACCGAATACCGTTATTAGCCAAAAACCGGCTGTTAGTTCTTCTGTTTCACCCGGTCAAAAGATTGAACTGACGGTTGTAACTGCAGAGTAGTTACCGGTTACTTATAGTTTGCTTTTTTGTACTCATCCCGAAGGTTTTTGATACCTGTTGTACGGTCGTTACCATCAGTAATAAAGCCAAAATACTCAAGAATGATGCGTATAACCAACCAGATACCGGCAAACAGAATTAAGATTGATCCCCAAAGTGAACTGATAATATTTTTTTTTATCATAAAATGTGTTGACTGCCATACACAAAAAGGCCATTCCTAAAAGAATGGCCTTTTTGCATTAATGTTAAAAACAACAACGTTTTTAATCAGTAAGTGAGTCTTCAGCTTCAAACCAGTCATCATAATGTAAACCGTGTTTTTTCCCTTTCTTCTCCCAGCGATAGTATGCCGCAAGCCTAATACGCTCTTCACGTTTTTCAGGAGTCAACTCAGGTAATTTTTTTCTGTTCTTTTTTGTTGAGCCTGCTGATTTCTCTTCCCCTGCAATTTTTGCAACTGTAGCTTTATCATCCCCTTCTCTTTCAATGTTTTTTTTTGCCATTGTTATTATTTCTATTATTGAAATGTATTGTTTTTGAATTTTAAGAAAGATAAAAAAATAATCCCATAGAGGATAACCTGTGGTAAGTTTTTTACAAACCCTTTTTTTCTATTGACTTAAAAAAAATAAGAGTCTTCAGCTCATACATGTTGGAGACGTTTACCGATTGCACTGAAAGTAAGAAAGAGCAGAATAGTAACAGCTTCGATAATCATAAAAATATCTTTCGGAATATAGGCATTGATTGTAAGGCCTCCGTATTCGAGCAACCCGAAAAAGAGTGCTGTAAAAAGAATCCACAAAGGATGGGCTCCTGCCAGAAGCGCCACAGCAATACCCGTAAAACCGATACCTGCTGTCATTCCTTCTTCATAGTAATGCGTGTAGCCAAGCACAAGGTTTGATGCTCCCAATCCTGCTATGGCACCTCCAATACCCATTGCTGTCAAGGTATGCATTTGTACATTAATTCCACCATACCTTGCAGCTTCAGGCTGTAATCCCGTAGCCAGCATTTCATAACCAAACCTTGTGTGAAAAAGGAGAAACTGGCACAAAAGAGCAATAATGATGGAGAGAAGTGTACTGAGATTTGCCGGCGAATTAGCAAACCATCCAATAATTTGGCCAAATGTTGGAATTATGGACGAAGAATTGATTGGAGCAGTATGCACTGTAGAAGGAATTGCATAATGGTAAGTAAGCAAATATCCAGTAATGCCTTGGGCAATAAAATTCAGCATGATAGTCGCGATGACTTCATTGACGCCAAAACGAACCTTAAGTACTCCGGCCAAAAGTGCCCAGCTTGCTCCCGCTACCATTGCTACGAGAATACAAAGAATAATTGCAACAGGTGAAAAGGTAGATGCCGGAAGTATTGCACCCATCAGTGCAGCTGCAAATGCTCCCATTTGCAGCTGACCTTCAGCACCTATATTGAATAGTTTGAGCTTGAATGGAATAGCAACAGCAAGACCCGCAAATACCAGTGTTGTCGTTCTGAAAACTACCTGCCCAATTCCGTATGATGAGCCAAAAACAGCATAAAACATTTTTCCAAAAATCATAATAGGATCCCGTCCAGTCATGGTAATAACAAGTATGCTGAAAAGGCATGCAGTAAAAATGGAAAGAATCGGTATGAGTAGCTTTATAATATTATTTATCATTGTCAAGAAGAATCAGGTAATATGAAGTCCGATCTCTTTCATGAACTCACGTCCCCGTTGTCTTTTGTCTCTAACTTCATCCTGGGTGAATTCATGGCGGATAGAACCCTTGTAGATGCAGGCTATTCTTGTTGACAGTGCAATAATCTCTTCAAGTTCTGAAGAGACAAGAAGAACTGCAACGCCTTGACAACAGGCATCAATAATTTTTTTGTGAATCATTTCGATTGCTCCAATATCAACTCCACGTGTTGGCTGCGCAAGTATCAACAGCGAAATATTTGGTCGGCTGAATTCCCTGGCAATGACGATTTTCTGCTGGTTGCCTCCAGAAAGTACCCTGAGCTGTTGGAAGTCGGGAGAGGTACATCGGATATCATATTCAGAAATCATATTTTTAACATATCGTTTTATAACGAGATGGTTGAAACCGGCGCCTTTGTGAAAAGAGTGCTCACGATGTCTTCCAAAGATAAAGTTCGATGAAACCGGATAGTCGAGAATAACGGCATCGCGCAAACGGTTCTCTGGAATATGGGAAATGCCCAGAAGTCTTATTTTGGCAGCTTTTTTCCCAATAAGTGACTCTCCTTTGAATGTGGCTTCTCCAGTTATGATGGTTCCTGTTGGAGTAAGACCAGTGAGTACCTGCAGCAGTTCACTCTGGCCATTGCCTTCCACTCCGGCAATACCGTAAATTTCACCTGCTTTTATGGTTAGAGTGAGGTCATCAAGTTTTTTTTCGCTTTTTAATGTGCGAAATCCGAGCTTGCTGATAGCAAGTACTATTTCGCCAGGAATAAATGAGGAATTATTTGTTTTTAAAAGCACACTATGCCCTACCATCATTTTAGCCAGCTCAGGTTTTGTTGCCAAAGCAGTTGGCATAGTATGAATAACTTCCCCTTTTCTCATAACACTCACCATATCGGCTACAGCAAGTACTTCATCAAGTTTGTGGGTAATGAGTAATATGGTTTTACCCTTATCCCGTAATGATCGAAGCGTTGTGAAAAGCAAATCCGTTTCTAATGGAGTAAGTACTGCTGTCGGCTCATCAAAAATCATGATGGAACTATTGCGCAAGAGTAATCTAAGAATTTCAACCCTTTGTTCCTGCCCTATGCTAAGGCTTCCAACTGAAGCGTCTGGGTTAATCTCAAGTCCATAGTTCGCGGCATTTTTTAGAATCAGTGTTCTGACTTTTTTCAGTGGAAGGCGCTGGAAGAGCCGAGCCTGCTCATTGCCGAGCATGATGTTTTCAGTGACCGAAAGTTCCGGTGCAAGCATGAAGTGCTGATGAACCATACCAATGCCCGCATCAATAGCATTACGGGGAGAAGTGAACCTGACCGTCGAATTCTTTATTGTAATGTTCCCCGACGTAGGCTGGTGTATGCCGTAGATGAGTTTTGTAAGTGTGCTTTTTCCTGCACCATTTTCACCGACAAGCGCATGAATTATACCTTCTTCAATATCAAGCGAAATATTATTATTTGCTAAAAAGCCACCAAACTTTTTTGATACATTAGTCAAACGTATTGCCAAACCCATAACCTGTTGCTGTTCAGTGGTTATACCCAGCTCAAGACAGTTTTGATGGCCTCTTTGCTATCCAGTGCTTTACGGTAAGCAAATTCGAATTGAGAAACAGGAAAAACATCGGTAAAAAACTTTTCAGTATCAAGCTGACCTCCATCAAGCAGAAGCGCAGCTGATGATCTATGGGGACTTTTGGTAATGCAGGAAGAGATGATCACTGGTTCTTTATGGGAGATAAGGCGGTAATCATAAGCCATAACCTCATAATTTCCCATCAGAAGTATTTTTGCTTGTTGTTTCATCAGTCGTACAGCTTTTTCAATCAGCAGTAACCTTCCTGTAGTTTCGATAACCAGATCATAAGTATCGTTAAATTCGGTTGTAAAATCACTAATATCGAGAGCTATATTCTCAGCATGAGAAAGTTGTCCCCTTATACTGAAAGTTTCAACTGCATCGACATGGATATAGCCGAGAAAGTTAAGGTACGCTGAAACCATTAACCCAACTGATCCGAGACCGAGTAGAAGAATTCTTGATTGAGAATTAATCTGGACTTTTTCAACAGCACTAATAACATAAGCAAGAACTCCGATGAGCAAATCCCGATGAACAGGCTGACGTCTCAGAGGAAAAAGGTTATTGCGTGAAGTCGGTATCATTTCAGCATGACAACCATGGAAAGATTCGACCCCTGTCCAGCAGTCTCCTTTAAAGGCATAGACAAAATGACCAGGCTCCAAATCGTTTACTCCCGGGCCAGTTTTGATTACCTGACCGATCGACTCGCTACCCGGCATTATGGGGTAAGTGAAAACTTTGCTTGATACCGGCTTATTGGTCAATAGCAGTCGATCAAATCCCGGTGTGATGGTGCTTGCAATAGTTTTTACCAGAACATCACCAGGTTGATCAGCAAGATATGCGGTTTTCTGCAATTTAAGCTTGCTGGCTTTCTGCAAGACAATGGCTTGGACTTCTCCCCGCATAGTAATAGTTAAGTTTATTTTTTAAGATTTTATTTAAAACTTTAAAAGTGAACTGAAAACAAAAGATATAGCGGTGATAACCAGTGACCCCGCTACTGCCCACCAAAAGCTGTCAATATAGAATCCTCCGACTATTGATGCGGAAAGCTGCAGTAAAAAAGCATTAATGACCAACAAAAACAGTCCGAAAGTAAAAAAGATAAACGGGATTGAAAAAAAAACCAGCACAGGTCTCAAAACAGTATTGACAAGACCAAGAACCAGCGCAACAAGAATCGCTACACCGAAGCTTCTTATATGAATGCCGTCAAGAATATGCGCGGTAGAATAAACCGCAAGAGCATTGATTAGCCATTGGATGAAAAGACGGGTCATAAAAGGTGCCTAAGATTATGTTCATTTATGAGTTTAGATTACAATGTAAGAAAGTTGAGAATAATGATAAATTGAGAATTTTTATTTGTTTAGCACCATTCGAACAAAATCTGTGGAAATGTGCATGTATTGCTCCGGCAAATGAATTACCCCGCTGCAAGCAGCGAGGTATCAAAACAAAAGTTTTTCCTACGGTACCAATACGGTAATATTATGTCTTTTATATATAGATACTCATACACCTATTAGACCTTTTCGCGGCAAGCCGCGAGGAATTAAACCCTAAAACAGATTAAAAGTGTTTATCTATAGCTCTTAAAACACTTGAGGAATAAAGACCATAGTGTCTTTTTATCAATACCTATAGTTGCCGGAGCAATAACGATAACGCACTATAATTCCCTAAAGCCAATAAAAAGGAGAAAATAAATACGGCAAAAAAACTATACCTGGAGTTGATGCAACTGATTGATGAACACCCCAGTGTTTTATCAATCAATATTTTAACTTTTCTATATTTGATGGACTTTTTTAATTCAATACCGATGAACTTCCAGTTTTAACCTTAACTGTCATGAAAATTGTTATAGGTCTTGGAAACCCTGAATCGCGCCACGCAGGAACACGCCATAACATCGGTTTTGAAGCTGTTGAAAAAATCGCAGCATCTTTTCATGAAAAATTCAATAAGGGAAAAGGTAAATACCTTTCCGCAAAAATTACATATGGAAAAGAGCAGATGATTCTTATTAAGCCCATGACCTATATGAATCTTTCAGGCTATGCTGTTGTTGCGGTCATGAATTTTTATAAAAGCGGGATCAGCGACATTCTGGTCATCTGTGATGACCTCAACCTCCCATCAGGCTTGATACGCCTGCGTGCAAAAGGATCATCCGGCGGCCAGAACGGTTTGAAACACATTATCGAATGTCTGGGAAGCGAAGAATTCGCACGATTGAGAATAGGCATAAAGCCACAAGAACAGTCACTAAACTCTTTTTCGTCGTTTGTGCTCGGAAAATTCAGTGAAGATGAAAGAGCAATTATGAACAACATCCTTCCTGTATGCCAGGATGCCGTTCTTGATTTTGCCATCAATGGCATTGGCCATGCCATGAACAACTACAACAAACCGCTCATGTAGCCCCACAGTTTTTCAATCTGTCAAATAATAGCACCACTCATTCG
>Ga0194037_1000067_pt1 | contig 72529 bp, 71 predicted proteins | sample JunL306m_MetaG_FD_148653 | JGI IMG/M metagenome (GOLD analysis project Ga0194037, IMG submission 148653) | Anoxic zone freshwater microbial communities from boreal shield lake in IISD Experimental Lakes Area, Ontario, Canada - Jun2016-L304-6m | ecosystem: Environmental > Aquatic > Freshwater >...
CCCGCAGAAGCCTGAATTCAAGCTTGGCGGTACCTTTCAGCAGATTCCTCACTCTGTTTTCGTCCGAAACACCGGGAAGCTCAATAATGATTTTTCTGCTGCCCTGTGTGGTGATGACCGGTTCAGCGACACCATACTGGTCAATACGATTGCGGATAATCTCCTTAGCGCGACTTAAGGCCTCATCGGATTCCTTTTCCAGCTTCCCTACAATTTCCTGATCGCTGTTGCGGATATCATAAAAATAGCGACTAAGCCGAATATTTTCATTTTTAAACTCCGCAACCAGAAGATCGATAACACGTGCATCACTTTGGGTTGCCTTTGCCCTGACAGCCTGCATGATGGCGGAAAACTTCGCATCTTTATTCCCTGCTTTCTGTTCAAACAGATCCACCTGGTCAACCTCCATCACAAGATGCATCCCGCCTTTTAAATCCAGACCCAGTTTTAGGCTTTTTTTCCGGGCATCCTCAATTTCCTCACGGTGATTCAGCGCATATTTCAGACTGTCCTGGGCAGACCTAAAACTATTGAGCTGTTTCGAAAGGGAGTAGTCACGCCAGGTTGGCCATAGCGACCAAGCCGCCACAAGAGTGACTACAGCAATCAGAATAAGGTTTAAACGTTTATTTTTCATGGATAGACATCGCGTTACGCTCGGAAAAAATAATTCAGCCAATATATACAATGGGGTAGTGATTAACTAACAATCACAGGCTCACCAAAAAGCACGTAGATCCCTTTTGTTGGCCTGGCAATATTCAGAACTCTTTCTGTCGGAGGATGTTATGCGCAATTATTTCCCTTTTTTGCCATTTTAACCTTTACAAGACCTTGACTACTATTTGCGAAACCATAAACAATGTATATTTTTATCGGGCTATTTCACGCTAATAATGCGCCACAATAATCACGACGGAATCAGAGAGAGAAAACTGCCCGGAAAGTGCTATTTTTAATTTTACTCATTAATCAAGGGATGTTTCACGTGAAACAATTTGCCGTATATGTATGACATCATCGTTACAGGGGCAGGTCATGCAGGATGCGAGGCCGTTCTTGCTGCAGCAAGAATGGGCTGTTCATGCCTTCTTATCTCATCGGACCTTACAGCAATAGCTCGAATGTCCTGTAACCCGGCCATTGGAGGCGTTGCTAAAGGGCAGATTACCAGGGAGATTGATGCCCTCGGCGGGGAAATGGCAAAAGCTATAGATGCGACAGGCATACAATTCCGGATGCTCAACAGAAGCAAAGGCCCTGCAATGCATTCTCCCCGAGCACAGGCTGATCGCACACTATATTCCCTCTATATGAAAAAAGTAATTGAAGAAGAGAATAATATTGACCTTCTTCAAGATACTGTAACCTCCCTTGAGTGCACTTCAAATACCTTCAATGCTGTGATTCTGTCGTCAGGGAGAGTTATAAAAGGGAAAGCGGCAATCCTCACCTGCGGAACATTTCTCAATGGGCTTATTCATATTGGCATGAACCATTATGCTGGAGGGCGAACCATTGCAGAACCTCCGGTTTACGGACTCACGGAACACCTTGTTGGCCTTGGGTTTGCATCAGGACGACTTAAAACAGGAACGCCGCCACGGATTGATGCCCGAAGTGTCGACTACTCATTGGTGGAAGCGCAACAGGGGGACTTGAATCCTGTTGCCTTCTCTTTCAAAACAATCCAGAATGTAAACCGCCGGCAAATTAGTTGTTTTGTTACAAAGACAAACGAAATTACCCATAATATCCTGAAAAAGGGATTTGACAAATCGCCGCTATTTTCAGGAAAAGTGCGGGGTGTTGGTCCACGATATTGCCCTTCGATTGAAGATAAAATCTGCCGCTTTCCGGATAAATCAAGTCATCATATATTTCTGGAACCTGAAGGTTTTGATACCAATGAAATGTATGTCAACGGGTTTTCAACGTCTCTGCCTGAAGATATCCAGATAGAGGGTTTACGCTCTATCGCCGGCCTTGAAAATGCAAAAATGATCCGTCCTGGTTATGCTATTGAGTACGACTACTTTTTCCCTCACCAAATCACAAGAACACTTGAAACAAAGTTAGTTTCTGATCTCTACTTTGCCGGTCAGATTAACGGAACTTCAGGGTATGAAGAGGCAGCGGCACAGGGATTGATGGCGGGTATTAATGCAGCTCTGAAAATCTTGAAGCGTCCTCCTCTTCACTTAAAACGTTCCGATGCCTATATCGGCGTACTTATAGACGATCTCATTACAAAAGAGACAAGTGAACCTTATCGAATGTTTACCTCCTCTGCTGAACACCGTCTTTTACTTCGTCATGATAATGCTGATATTCGTCTCACGCATTTTGGCTTTAACGCAGGGCTTATTGATGAATTTACTTTTTCAGCCTGCAACAAGAACATTGCATGTATAGGGGAGCTTAAAGATATTTTGTTGCATACGAAAATTAATGCTTCTGAAATAAACACTATTCTCGCTACACTTGGGTACCAGAAAGTTGAGATCTCACAAAACGCTTTAAGCCTTTTGAAAAGACCCGGAATTCATCTGACAATGCTCATTGGCGCATGCGACTCCTTGAGACAAAGTGTAACGGCTTTATCCAGTAGCCTCTTGATCTATGAACAAGTTGAGATCGATCTGAAATATGAAGGCTATCTTAAGCGAGACCTCCTTATGGCTGACAGAATTCTTCGGCTTGAATCACATAGAGTACCGCCATCATTCAGGTATGATTCTGTTTCAGGCCTTTCGAATGAAGGCAAGGAAAAACTGAATAAACATCAACCGGATACCATTGGCCAGGCATCAAGAATTCCTGGGGTCTCTCCCTCGGATATCTCTGTTCTTATGATCTATCTTGGACGCTGAAATATTATATGTTTCACGTGAAACGTATATTATAAAGTTAACCAGGAAAAATAAATGAACGAGTAGCCATGGACAGTATTATCAGTGATATCATAACCAACGATCTGTTATTCGGTAAAGATAAAGAGCAAGGTATTGTTGGTGCATACCAGCTTTCCGATACCCATATAAGAGTTTTTAACCGTGATAATGGAATGGTTCGATTTCATGACGAGCTTGTTTTTCCATTCTTTTTTTTATCCGACAGCTCTTTACTTGATGGTTTTGTCCCTGAAGACAAAGATAAATTCTGGATGGTAAAACTGGGTGGATCCAATTATTATCAGTGCCTTGTCATTTTCAAAAGCTGGAAAAATCAACGAGGCGCCATTGAATTTATCAACAAAAAACGCTATAGCAACACGAGTGAAACGCAAAATAGTACTATATCTTATGACAGCAACTCACTTGTCTATAATAAGGGAGATGCTGTAACACAATATCTGCTTCAGAGTGGAAAGACCATGTTCAAGGGAATGATGTTCGACGACCTCTATCGGATACAGCTTGATATAGAAACTAATTACGACCCGACAAGAAAGCGTTCAGGAGGATTTACAGGCAATGAAGAAGAGGTAATTATTGTCTCTCTGAGCGATAGTCGTGGATGGGAATCGGTGATTCATTCAAAATACAGCTCAGAAAAGCAGTTGCTTGAAGAACTGATAGCCTTGATTACAAAATTGGATCCCGATGTTATTGAGGGTCACAACATTTTCAATTTTGACCTCCCCTATCTCCAACGACGGTGTGAACGACATGGAATACCATTTGCAATAGGACGAAATGGTATGCTCCCTAAAACATACCCTGCAAGCATCCGGTTTGCAGAAAGAAGTATTGATTACGCCTTCTGTGATATACCAGGCAGACATGTCATTGATACACTTTTCCTTGTTCAGAGCTATGATGTTTCTAAACGCTCAATGCAGAGTTATGGACTTAAAGCCGTAGCAAAACATTTCGGCTTTGCCTCCCCTGATCGTACCTATATCGATTACAAGGATATTGCTTCCCTCTGGAAAAGTAATCATGAAAAACTGCTTGCTTATGCGTTGGATGACGTCCGTGAAACAAGAGCGCTATCTTCACTGCTGTCGGGTAGTAATTTCTATCTGGCACAAATGCTGCCCTATACATACGCGATGACGGCGCGTATTGGGCAGGCTGCTAAAATTGAGGTTCTTCTCGTGAGAGAATATCTGCGTCGTAAACAGTCTATTCCGAAACCCACTGCCGGTCAACAGCATTATGGCGGTTATACAGAAGTCTTCCTTAAAGGAATTCTTGGCCCAATTGTTTATGCCGATGTAGAATCACTCTATCCTTCTATCATGCTTTCCTACAATATATGCCCAAAAAGCGATGAATTACAGGTGTTTCCGGGTGTGCTGAACGATCTAAAGGAACTGCGTTTTAAAGCAAAAGCGAGAGCACGAGATGAAAATGAACTTGGGCATACCTCGCTGGCAGCTAATTTTGATGCAATGCAAAGCTCGTTCAAAATTCTTATCAATGCCATGTACGGTTATCTTGGCTTCAACAGCGGTATTTTCAACGACTTTGTAGAGGCTGACAAGGTAACATCAACAGGACAAAGCATTGCAAAGAAAATGATCTTTGAATTTGTAGAGCGTGGATGCAAGGTAATTGAGGTAGACACTGATGGTATTCTTTTTATACCACCGCCTGACATAACATCAGAAATGGCGGAGAAAACGCTGGTCAGTGAAGTCTCTAATCTCATGCCACAGGGAATCAACATAGGATTTGATGGCCGATTCAAAAAAATGATCTCTTACATGAAGAAAAATTATGCCCTTCTCGGATATGATAATGTCATGACCCTCAAAGGCTCTTCACTGACAAGCAGAAGTGGAGAAAAATTTGGCAGGGATTTTGTCCGCAGAGGTTTTGAAATGCTGTTATCAGAGGACATCGACGGATTGCACTACCTTTTCACCGAATACAAGGGTAAAATTCAACGACATGAAGTGGATGTATCTGACTTTTCAAGAACCGAGACCCTTAAATATTCTTTGGAACAGTATCTTGAAGATATAAAATCCGGAAAACGTTCAAAATCAATTACATACGAAATTGTTATAAAGTCCGGGATAGAAATTGCCAAAGGAGAACGGATAACTTTTTATGTTGCTGGAAGCGGTACTGGAAACGCATCCTGGGACAAAGGCAAGCTTGCCTCAGAATGGAACAAAGAAAGACCTGATGAAAACACTTATTTCTATCTGAAGCGCCTTGACGAACATTGTCAAAAATTTCTTCCGTTTTTCAAACCACAAGATTATAGTATGATATTTTCAACCGATACCCTTTTCTCTTTTTCTTCTGAAGGCATAGAACTTCTGAAAGAGATAAGGCACACAGAAACCGCTCCTCCTGACACGGAACTCCTTTGACACCAGAAAGCAATTTTTATATTAAGTTGTATAGTTATATATGCAACTCTTATTTAATAACCAGCTTGTATATACTATGGTAAACCGATTATTCATAAATAAATCCCACATCATGACAGATAATAAAGTGCTCAGGATTACAGAGGACGTGAGCTGGATTGGAGTTCTGGACCCAGGGCTCATCACCTTTGATATTGTAATGGAGACGAAATATGGAACAACCTATAACTCCTATTTTATCAATGCTGATAAAAAAACGATTGTAGAAACAACAAAAGAAAAATTTTGGCCAGCATACCTTGATAAAATCAGGCAGGTTACAGATCTATCTAAGATTGAATATATCATTGTTGACCACACAGAGCCTGACCATTCCGGCAATGTGAAAAATCTGCTTGCAGTTGCACCAAACGCAACCGTAGTAGGCAGTGGGAATGCAATCAAATTTCTCCGTGACCAGACTGGTCATGACTTTAAATCAAAGGTGGTTAAAACTGGTGATACACTGAGTCTTGGTAACAAAACGCTCCATTTCATCAATGCTCCTAATCTTCACTGGCCTGATACAATATACACATGGCTTGAAGAAGATCGTCTCCTGTTTACCTGTGACTCATTCGGAGCCCATTTTTGTAATGACGGAATGTTTGATGACATTGTCGGTGATTTTGATGACTCTTTCACCTATTACTTCGATACCATTCTCAAGCCTTTCAGCAAATACATGTTGCAGGCTATTGAAAAAATAAGGCCACTAAATATCAAGACAATATGCCCAGGCCACGGCCCAATACTGCGGTCAAACTGGAAAAAATATGTTGACCTTTCGTCGAAATATGCAAAAACTGCCATTGCCCTTCCTCACGAAAAAAACATTCTTATAGCCTTTGTGTCCGCTTATGAGAATACAACATTGATGGCTGAAAAAATTGCTGAAGGGCTTCGCCAGTCCTGTGACTTCAATATTGATATCTGTGACATAGAAAGCCTCAGTGCTGCAGAGCTTGAGGAGAAGATTGCTCATTGTACAGGAATCATAGTAGGATCTCCAACCATAAACCAAAATATACTGCCACAAATATATCAGATGTTTGCTACCATTAACCCGATAAGGGATAAAGGAAAGCTTGCAGCAGCCTTCGGGTCATACGGATGGAGTGGAGAGGCAGTGCGTATGATAGAAGCAAATTTCACCCTGCTCAAACTTAAAGTATTTGATCAGAATATCATGGTGAAATTTAAACCACATGAACCTGAATTTGATAAGTGCATCGCTTTCGGTAAAGCCTATGCAGAAAAAATGATTGAAATGTACCAGCTCAGTTGCAGCCTCTAATATTTTTCTCAGATAACAGAGCTTTTGAGGCTCTGTTATCTGAAAATAATCTCGTTTACCAATACTATATCAAGGGCAGAATTAAGCTTCGCGAGGATCTCCTTTTTACGGAAATTAAGCTCCATTCTCCATGCAGGATTTTTTACCCTGATAAACAACTGACCACCAGAGAATCGTTCAAGAACGGTGGCCTCTGCAATAGCATCACCGACGACAGTATTCCATATCTGAATTGTTTTGTACTGCTGGTAGGCCTCCTCAAGCCCAAGTATTTTATACAGATCACCAAACAGTGCTGATATTTTTTTGGGATTTATTATTCTTGACATGATCACTCCTTCCCTTTTTTTCTTAATGATTCCATGGAGATTGCAGTAACATTACTTTGCTGCTTTATTTCTGTAGACGTAATAATCGTTTGCCCGAATTTTTCCAGAAGTAGGAATATATCGGCAATCCTTGACGCATCAAGTTCGCTGAAAATATCATCAAACAAGCAAATCGGCTTTTCTCCAAGGAGTTCGTAAAATAATTGATGCTGGGCAAGCTTGAGACCGACAAGAAATGTTCGCATTTGACCCTGTGATGCAAATTTTTTTATCTCCTTTTCATTGTGAAGAAAGAGTAAATCATCACGATGAGGACCAGTTAACGTCTGTGCACGATAAATTTCCTGTTTTTTAGTCTGCTCATACTTTTCAAGAAACAACGAAAAAAGAAGATCGAGAGAACTCTCTTGATGTATGTTCCCGAGAGAACATCGATAAATTATATCAGGGTACTCATCAACAGACAGTTTGCCATAGAGATCCCTGAACCGGTCAACAAAAGCAGTAATAAACTTCACTCTTTCATAAACAATTGATGCTGCATGTTTTGCAAGATTTTCCGTCCAGAGGGACAACATGTCCTTATGAACACTGTTCTGGTGAGATAACTGTACAAGCAAGGCATTTCTCTGCAAAAGAATCCTTCGATAAGCCAACAGATCATCAAGGTATTTTCTGTTGGTTTGACTGATCGCATTATCAATAAACCGCCTTCTCTCTGCTGGAGATCCATTGACAATCACCATTTCAGAAGGTGAAAAGGTTATACAGGGAATACGTCCAATATGACGGGAAAAAATTTTTACATCACTGTTATTAACAGTAATCTGCTTTTCTTTTTCCCTTTTATAAAGGATATTTACAGTCAATGGAGCTTCCAGATCACTGAGAAAGCTTCCGTTCAGCGAAAAAAAATCTCTCGAAAAGGAAAGACATTCACCATCTGTAGCTCCAACCCACCCTTTAGTCAGCGCACAATAGTGTATACCTTCAAGAAGAGATGTTTTTCCTGATCCATTATTACCATAAATAATAGTTAAACCATCAAATGGTTCAAAGATTAAAAAACGATGGTTCCGAAAATTTTGATAATGTAAACTCTGAAGTCTCAATATTGTTACAGACCTGTCAATTATTTATTCTAACAGGCATAACGAGAATCATGAATTTATCATCATCATGTTCTTTATGCGGCTTAAAAATAACTGCTGTTGTTGGACTTTTAAGTTCTATACGAATCTCGTTATCATCTAAATGTGCAAGAGCAGCTTCTATAAACTTTGAGTTAAAACCAATGGTAAGAGGTTCTCCAGAGTAGATGCAGGGTAATTGTTCCTGGGCAGCTTCTCCGTCATTAGTATTTTCTGCCATCACCTTTAGCAACTGATCTTCAATAAACATCTTAATATCTCCAATACTCGAAAAACGACCGACACGCCTTACAGAATCGTAAACCAGAGAACGGTTAATAATCACATATTTATCATGTTCGACCGGAATAACAGCATCGTAATTCGGATAGGGTTCAACTATCAAGGCAGCATCAAGAACAATATGACCGATAATGAAACGAACAAACCGTCGATCTGCCTCAATACACATCGTGATGGATTCATGCTGAGCGAGTTTTTGCAAAATTGACAGTACTCGTGCAGGCACAACAATTTTTTGCTTTTCAGGAACATCCATTGATGAATTCTTTCTGCAACGTACCAATCGGTGGCCATCAGTTGAAACAGCAGTAATGGTACTTCCCTCAAGCTCGAAAAGAACTCCCATCATAGCAGGTCTCATACCATCAACACTACAGGCAAAAATTGTTTTTTGAACAACATCAAGAAGTTCTGCTGTTTCCAACTCAATGGAAATATCATAACTCTTTTCATATTTTTCATGCTTACTTTCAAACAGACAAGCGATTTTATACTGGCCTTTATCTGTACTGATATGCACCATACCATGATCACTGATTTCCTGTCGCTCAATCACAAAAGTAACAGAGGTATCGTACATGCTCCGGAGAAAATCCTGAAAAGTTCTTGCATTGATACCGATATTGCCGGTATCAGATGTCTCGACATCAATTGTTGCTGTTATTGATAAATCACCGTCTGTTGCATAAAGCGTAAGGCTTCCGGGCTCAAAAGATAAGTGAATATTTTCAAAACGCACATCAATGGTTTTGGCAGGTATAGCCTGAGAGACCTTACTGACAGGATCCTGCAATTGACGTATTGAGGAAATTAATTTCATCTGCTACAACTTTTTCTGTTTAATGTATTTAAAAATATTTGTTGTTGCTGTTGATCATGTTGATATCGGGACAAGTGTGCTTTAAATTTTTATAATTAATTATTAATAATTAAGTTATGTAACCCTTCCGCGCGTTTCAAACTGTTGATAACCTGTGCATTGAAACTCTCCTTATCTGTTCAGTATTTGTTAATGATTTATATTTCTTTGGATGAATGTTGATAAAGTAGAGGTTATTAAGACTCAACACACATTTGTTCAACAACTTGTACACATCTTTAATTACATGGAAAGTATCTCTATCCTTTTCCTGATTTCCTCAATTTTTTTTCTCTCTTCTGTTATTGTCTCAACCCTTTTCGTGATAGTTGTAACGGCATGGATAACGGTTGAATGATCTCTGCCGCCGAAGTGAAGGCCTATTGTTTTCAATGAAGAATCGGTCAAGAGTTTTGAGAGATACATCGCAACCTGTCGCCCGAAAACAATCTCCTTTTTTTTTGATTTTCCTTTTAAGTCATTAGGGGTAATTGAAAAATAAGAACAGACCGCTTTTTCAATGGTGTCGAGTGTCAATCGTTTGGTGGTATGCCTGATAATATCTTTCAGAGTTGATTTTGTAAACTGGAGATCTATTTCTCTGTTATCAAGCGACTGCGCCGCCAACAATTTTACAATACAACCCTCAAGCTCTCTTACATTTTCGGTGACATTTGTTGCTATAAATTCAATAACAGAATCATCAAGATTAACGCCGCTCTGATGCAGTTTACTGAGAATAATCGCCTTGCGTGTTTCATAATCAGGGGGTTGAATATCCGCAGATAAACCCCAGTTGAAGCGCGATATCAATCGATCTTCAATGCCCTTGATATCCTTTATTGGTCTATCTGCAGAGAGAATAATCTGTTTGTTTGACTGATGTAACGTGTTAAATATATGAAAAATCTCTTCTTGGGTTTTTTCCTTACCCGAAAAGAACTGAATATCGTCGATAATAAGTACATCAATAGAGCGGTAAAAGGAGGAAAATTCCTGTATTTTGCCATTCTGAATAGCATTGACAAAGTCGATGGCAAATTTTTCACTGGATACATAAAGAACTTTTTCAGAGAGTCTATTGGCTCGAACGCTATTGCCGACCGCTTGCATCATGTGTGTTTTACCTAGTCCTACACCGCCATAAATCACCAGTGGGTTAAAAGCGTTTTGACCAGGGCTTTGTGAAACCGATTTCGACGCGGCAAATGCTAGTGAGTTGCAGTCCCCCCTGATAAGAGTATCAAAGGTGTATTTGGAGTTTAAATGTGTTTCAAAGCGTGCCAAGTTCCGATCAAACTCCTCTGTGTTTTTAGAGCGAGTTTCTGTAGCTCGACTTGCAGAGATAAAATCGCTGTTCATCGAAGTTTGGTGTGGCAATTCTATGGTAACGGGTTGACCCTGTGATTTATCCATGACTATTGAATACATCAGTCGTGCGTCAGAACCAATTACTTCTTTAAGCGCCTCCTTTAAAAAAGATGAATAGTTTTCTTCTATCCATTCATAAAAAAATTGGCTTGGCACCTCAATGGTCAGTTCACTGCATGAAAAACTCAAGGGTTTAATTGGAGAAAACCATGTTTTGAATGCCAAAGGATTAATTTTTTCCCGGATGACAGTAAGGCATGCTTCCCATACCTGCTGCTCCATTGGGCTACTTTTGAACGATTTCGACGGAGGATATTCCACAGACGTTTTTGACGTAACTTCGAGCATAAAAAATTGGAATTAAAGAGGTAAGGGCCAATATTGTTACCGCCATCAACATTCAGTGTTCACAAGTTAGTTTTTTCGGGGAATAAAAAACAATTTCCTTTAGGAAAAGTGACCCCTGCGGATTGATCTTGTACGGCAATGTTTTAAACACAGTAACTTACTTTATTTCTGTATCTTGGATCAACTTGCAGTGGAAGTAGTCAACATATGTTGACTACTTCGGAACTCCGGTGTATCTGAGAATACAGGGGTTGAATTTTCTTGTCCACAAGTTATCCACATTGTTTGTGGCCTGTGGAGTGAATTTATTTTTTACCCTGTCGTTCGTGATCTTGCGCAGCAATAAAGCATCTGCTCTTGCTGTTGATGTTGGCACAGAGCAGAAGCATTTGTTATTGATCATCCATTATGCTAAATTGTGAGCCCTGAAATTTTGATATTATTAAACAAGTGTGGAGCTCCAAGCGATGAAAAGAACCTACCAGCCGAGGAATAGAAAAAGAAGGAACAAACATGGATTCAGACAGAGAATGTCGACCAAGAACGGCCGGAAAGTTCTCTCTGCAAGAAGAGCCAAGGGGCGTCACTCGCTTACCGTCAGTAGTGATATGGGTACTGCGGGCCAATAAGTAACCGGAGATGAGCCGGTCTGTCAGGATGAATAATAATTGCTCTTTCATGTTTTGAATAACATACACGTTCATTCTCTGCGCAAGCATGAGATAATGAGGAAAAAACAATTGATTTCACTGCTGTTCATGAGTGGAAAAAGTGTGAAAGGTGATTTTTTAAGGGTAGTCTACGTCTCTATAATGCCGGAAGCTCATATTGTTCAAAGAGTTCCGGCCATACTGTTTGCGGTGAGCAAAAAAACCATCTCTTCTGCTGTCAGGCGCAACAGGGTCAAACGCATGATGAGGGAAGCTTACCGGCTTGAAAAATCACTTCTCCAGAATATGGCAGAGTATCGGTATCATGGGAGTTCATGTGCAATGCTCTGTATCGCGTTTCTCTATATTGGCAGAACAAAATTTTTTCCTGACCTTGATGCTTTCAGGGAAGAAATCAGGGTATTAATGGAAAGGATGATACTTTCCTGAACTCTGGCGACTCACAGGAACGACCAAGACAGAGAATTTTTTTACCGGATAACGTAGTATGAAACAGCATGAGTAGCTGGAAGTTTCTCAATCAGGTGCCGATAATACTGATAAAATTTTACCAGGCGTTTCTGTCGCCATTGTTTGGTCCGTCCTGCAAATATGTGCCTACCTGTTCAAGTTATGCGCTTGAAGCCTTTCAGCATCACAATTTTTTTTACGCCTCCTGGCTGACCCTGTGGCGCATTCTTCGATGCAATCCTTTTTCAAAGGGCGGGTTTGACCCTGTTCCTTCTGTATCCCTCAACAAAAAAAAGTTTTCTGGTAAAATTAAAGCGAGTGGCAATGGATAGAAATTCGATAACCGGCCTTGCAATTATTGCCGTGATCATGATGGTCTGGCTACAGTTTATGTCGCCAGCAAATAAACCTTTGCAGCCTGCAAAGGTGGTGAATACAGAGCAGGTTGAGCAACAGACACAGACAAACCGGTCTCTCTTTTCTGAGCCCGCCGCAGAGAATTATGGCGTTTTCGCGTCTGCTTCCGAAGGGAAAGAGCAGTTGTTGAAGGTTGAAAACGATCTTTTTCGTGCAACCCTCTCTTCCAAGGGCGCAACGTTGAAGTCCCTTGTACTGAAAAAGCATCTGGACGGTGATCGCAAGGCTTTTGATCTGGTCAGCAATCAAAAAAATGGGGCACTTTCACTGTTGTTTCTGACCCGTGAAGGGAAGAAAATCGATACTCGCGATCTCTATTTTCGCAGCATGACCGTTGATACTCTTCATACTATTACTGGAAAAGAGCACTATGCGGTACGCTATCATCTTGATGTTACCCCTCTGCAAGCCATCGATATCACTTACATGTTTGGTAAAGAGAGCTATAAGGTGGATTATGACGTCAAACTGACAGGATTTTCCAGTGAGCTTGCGGGGAATGAATACCAGTTGCAGTGGGATGGAGGAATGGCTTATTCGGAAAAAAACAGGCAGGATGAAGCTCAGAGTGCGCTTGCCAGTGCATACCTTGGTGGAAGCCTGGTAAAGCTCGATGCCAGTAAGGAGAATCAACCCTATCGTGAGGAGCAGTCAGGGGAGGCGAAATGGGTTGCTGTTCGTGACAAGTATTTCGTTGCCGCATTGATTCCCCAGGGACGCACAGCAGGGATTTATCTTGACGGGAAAAGAGAGAAGGGTAATGAGTTCGAGAATTACCTTGTTGCCCTGAAAATGGGTATCCCTTCAACGGGAAAGGTTGTCGATGATAAATTCAGTCTTTTCCTTGGGCCTCTCGATTACGATATTGTAAAGGCAGAGAAGGTTGGGCTGGAAAAAATCATGGACTTTGGATGGGACTGGCTGACAAGGCCGTTTGCGGAGTATATCATTTTGCCAGTCTTCAACTGGATGAATGGTTATGTGAGTAATTACGGTCTTATTATTATCATTTTTGCCTTCCTGATCAAGCTGGTGACCTATCCTCTTTCTATGGCTTCAACAAAGTCAATGAAAAAAATGTCAGCACTGCAGCCCCTACTCAAGGAGCTTCAGGAGAAGTATAAGGACAATCCCGCAAAACTTCAGAGTGAGCTGGGCAGAATTTATAAGGAAGCAGGGGTTAATCCAATCGGTGGCTGCCTGCCAGTGCTGCTTCAGATGCCGCTGCTCTTTGCCATGTTCTACGTTTTCCGTTCTTCAATACAGCTTCGACAGCACAGTTTTCTCTGGGCGAAAGATTTGTCTGTTCCGGATTCGATTCTTGACTTCGGGTTTACCATTCCAATGTATGGAAGCCATATTGCCGTTTTTCCTATTCTTATGGCGGTGACTGTTTTTATGCAGCAGAAAATCACCCCGACGACACAGTCCAATGAGCAGATGAAGGTGATGATGTACATGTTCCCTGCCATGATGCTGCTCTTTTTCAACAATATGCCTGCTGGTCTTGGACTCTATTATCTGATGTTTAATATCTTCAGTGTGGCACAGCAGTTTTATATCAATAAAACAACAACTGCGGCTGATCTGCCGAAAATAAATCTCGGATTCTCTGCCTCTGGGTCATCCCGGAAACAGAAAAAAGGGGGAGCTAAAAAGTAAAGGATGATGCTCATTGAGCAGGCAGATGTGTGGCTTTTTCAGTTGCTGAACCTTCACATGGTTCACCCTGCAGCCGATGACCTCATGGTTTTTCTGACCAGGGTCAAATTGTCTGGCCATATTATTGTACTCGCAGCTCTTTTTATGATTATCAGACGCGGAAAATCAGCTTTTCTGGTGATTATTCTTGCTCTAATTGCTTTGGGTATGGCCGATATGGTCGCATCAGGAATACTCAAGCCCCTTGTGCAGCGAATCCGTCCCTGTTTTGCTCTCGATCATGTTCGTCTGCTTGTCAGCCAGCCACGGAGTTATTCTTTTGCCTCATCTCATGCTGCGAATGCTGCTGCCGTGGCGACAGTCATCTGGATTTTCTTTCATCGGGGGGTTCTTGTTGAGAAACTCTTCACTATCATCATGATATTGTATGCTCTGGCTATCTCCTGGTCGCGGGTTTATGTTGGCGTTCATTACCCTGGTGACGTTATTGCAGGTATGATGATCGGGGTTTGCAGTGCGATGCTGGTCTATCTTTTCTCTTCCTGGGTGTTGAAGAATATCATTCAGCCCCGCATAATGCGCCGTGAAGGTCCTGCTTGAGTTATTTATCGAATGAAGAGGAGAACCTTTTTTATCAATTGCGATTAATCTTGTTTTATGGCAGAAGAGAATTTCAGGAAAGGTGATATCATCGAGTTAACCGTCACTGATCTGGCAGAGAAAGATCAGTGTTTCGGACGGCTCGACAATGGCATGGCAGTTATGGTCGGCGGTATGCTTGCCGTTGGCGACCGGATTTCAGCCCGCATAAAAAAGGTGCGCCAGCGCTATATCGAAGCCATTGCTATTGAGGTTCTTGAACCATCACCGGACAGAACAATTCCTCTATGCGCTTATTTTGGCGTTTGCGGAGGATGCAAGCTGATGCATATCCACTATGAAGCACAACTCCTCTACAAACAGAAAAAGGTAAAGGATGCTCTTGAGCATCTTGGTAATTTTGTCGCTCCACCGGTCACTCCGGTGCTTGCAGCTCTTGCGCCGTTTCATTACCGGAACAAGATGGAATTTTCCTTTTCAAGCATGCGCTATCTCCTGCCTGAAGAGCTCTCACTTGAGCAACTTTTGCGTCCGAAAGAGTTTGCGCTAGGGTTTCATACTCCAGGAAACTTTGAGAAGGTGATCGATATCGACTACTGCTATCTTGCAAAAGAGGCGATGAACCAGGTGCTCTCCTTAACCCGCAACTTTGCTCTTGCTAACACTCTTGCTCCTTATGCAGTCAAGGCACACTCCGGTTTTTTGCGGAATCTTGTTGTTCGTTTCAGTGAAAGCCGTGAGGAGATTATGGTCAATCTTGTGACCTCATGGCATGATGAAGCGATGATGCTGCGCTACAGGAAGCATCTCGAAGGCGGGATGGCTGGCCAGAAGATGACAGTGCTCAACAATGTGACTGATCGAAAGAATACCGTTGCAACGGGTGACTGTGAGTATATACTCAGCGGAGAGGGATTCATTACCGAACGTCTCGGCGGCCTTGATTTCAGGATTTCAGCGAACTCATTTTTTCAGACGAACTCTTCTCAGGCTGAGCTTCTTTACAGCAGCATTCTTGAGGTTGCGGCTCTCACTCCTGCCGATACGGTCTATGATCTCTATTGCGGGACAGGAACCATAACGCTCTATCTGGCGAGGTACTGCCATCAGGTTATCGGTCTTGAAGTGGTTGAAAGTTCGATCAATGACGCGCAGAGTAATGCTGCAATGAACGGTATTGGCAACGCTGCATTTTTCCAGGTCGATCTTAAGGATTTACATGCCATGCTTCATACCCTCGAAAACTATGATGCCCCCAAAGTAATCATTACCGACCCTCCCAGGGCAGGAATGCATGCCAAGGCGCTTTCCACCATGCTCAGGCTGCGACCGGAGCGAATTGTCTACGTCAGTTGCAACCCGGCAAGCCTTGCCCGTGACGGCAAGGAGATGATCCTTCACGGGTATCAGCTTTTATCGGTGCAACCGGTTGACATGTTTCCGCATACCAGTCATATCGAAAGTGTTGCCTGTTTTGAGCGAACGGATCCCTGCTGACCCGGGATTATTTTTTCCCGCCCGCACTGAGGAGTTTTCGGCGTTCTTCCTCGGTTAACGATCCATAACCACGTTCTGAAATCTTGTCGAGTATGGTATTGATTTCTGCTTCAGAAACCGGTGGAGCCACCCGATTCCTGGTATGGAGGTGTGGACCGTTTCTCTTTTTGCCTGAGGTGCGGATTTTGCTGAAGAATCCTGAAAATGACCACTCGGCTCTTTTGATGGTAATATAGATAAAGCCGATCAGCATGCCCCCGAGGTGCGCGAAATGGGCAACGTTGCTGCCGCTGCCCATTGCCCGGCTGCCGAAACCAGAGATAAACTCAATAAAGGCATAGCCGGCAATAAAGTACTTTGCCTTTACCGGGAAGAGAAAGTAAAGGAAAATGTAGCGTTCGGGGAACATCATGCCGAAAGCCAGCAAGACCCCGTAAATGGCACCGGAAGCGCCGACGGTCGGATAGGGGTCGCCGACAGTCGCTATCAGGTTGATCACTGCGGCCCCGATTCCGCAGACAAAATAATAGATATTGAATTGTCTGGTACCCCAGTAATTTTCAATTTCAGCACCGAACATCCAGAGGGCGAACATATTGAAGAAGAGATGGGTGCCACCACCGTGCAGAAACATGTAGGTTACCGGTTGCCATATTCTGAAGTTACCGGAACCGACAGGCCATAAGGCGCCCAGGGAAGAAATTGCGTCGCCAAAAGGAGTCAACTGCAGCAGAAAAACTGCAATATTGAGCAGAATAATGACCTTGATCGCCGGGGGTATGAACTGAAAGCCCCCGGGACTGTATGGCTGGGAATAATTCATTACGAGGTATGGTTCTTCGATTAATCATTCAGAGCGGCTATTCCGGGGAGCTCCTTGCCTTCAAGGAATTCAAGGCTTGCGCCTCCTCCTGTGGAAATATGGGTAATCTCTTTTGCCAGACCAGCCTTTGCTATTGCCGATGCCGAATCACCTCCGCCGACAATTGTTATGGCCCCTTTTGCAGTTGCATCGGCCAGAGCCTTTGCGACAGCAATCGTGCCGGAAGCGAAATTATCAATTTCAAAAACGCCCATAGGACCGTTCCAGAGAACTGTTCGAGCTGAAAGAATTTCGTTGCGGTATGTTTCTGCCGTGAGTGGCCCGATATCAACGCCAATCATTTTTTCCGGCATACTGGTGACCTTTTCAGCGTAAGATGCAGCATCGGCTGAAATCTCAGGTGCAACAATGACGTCTACCGGCAGCAGCAGCTTGATTCCCTTCTTTTTTGCCTGCTCAAGAATAGTGAGGGCAAGTTCGATTTTGCTCTCCTCTACCAGAGAATTTCCCACCTCATAACCCTGTGCCTTGAAGAAGGTGAAGACCATGGCGCCGCCGATCAGCACCGTATCGACTTTTTTGAAAAGGTTTTCAAGGACATCAATTTTCCCTGATATTTTTGAGCCTCCCAGAATAGCCACAAATGGTCGTTCCGGTTCCTGCAGAGCTTTTCCCAGATATAACAGCTCCCGCTCTATCAGATAACCGGCAACGGCCGTCTGGACGTAATGAGTAATTCCTTCCGTTGATGCATGAGCCCGGTGAGCGGTGCCAAAGGCATCGTTGACATACACCTCTCCGAGTGACGCAAGCTCCCTTGAAAAATCAGGGTCATTTGCCTCTTCCTCAGGGTGAAATCTCAGATTTTCAAGCAGCATAACCTCACCATCCTGTAGAGCAAGCACCTGCTGCATAACCTCAGTGCCGATGCAATCTTTTGCCATGAGAACAGGGCTGTCGATCAATTCGCCAAGTCTGGAGGCCACCGGAGCAAGCGAGTATTCTGGATTGACTTTTCCTTTTGGTCTTCCGAGATGGGACATCAGAATAAGGCGCCCTCCCTCTTCAAGAACTTTTTTAATGGAAGGGAGAGACTCAACTATTCTTTTGTCATCGGTAATTTTTTTGTTCTCGTCAAGAGGGACATTGAAATCAACACGCATTAACACCCGCTTGCCCTGGGTTGAGATGTCAGACAAGGTCTTTTTTTGCATTGCTTTGATAAATTGGTTGATAAAAAAATCACATAAAGATCTGCTTGTGTAATGTATACAATTGCCGATAGAAATTAATGCAACTCACTCCAATCCGGGCTGCCTGCCGCGCAAGGCAATTTTGTATTTTTTGATGTTGGCATTATGCTCTGTCAGTGAGCTGGCAAAGTTATGCCCTCCATTTCCTGTGGCAACAAAGTAGATGAAGCTGCTTTGTGCCGGTTTAAGCACAGCAAGTATCGATGCAGCACCGGGGTTGCAGATCGGTCCGGGAGGAAGTCCGTTATGGCGGTAGGTATTATAGGGCGAGTCTGCGGCAAGGTCTTTGTAATAAAGCCGTCGGGCAGCTCCGCCAAGAGCATACTGTACCGTTGGATCGGCCTGCAGGCGCATGTTTTTTTTCAGCCGGTTCAGATAGACGCTTGCAACAAGCGTTTTTTCGGCATCAAGCGGGGTTTCTGCTTCAACAATAGAAGCCAGGGTGAGTAGTCCGGTTTCGCTCAGCCCTTCCTGTGCGGCCATTTTCTGAAGGTGGTCAGAGTAAAAATGCCGGAATCGGCCGACAAGAAACCCCGCTGCCTCTTCCGGGGTGCTTGCCCAGGCAAAGTTGTACGTTCCGGGGAAGAGGTAGCCTTCTGCATTGTCAGCACTGATACCGTGGCGGGCAAGTAATTTTTTGTTGGAGACCGCTGCCATGAACCGGGTGGAATCAAAATCAAGGTTTCGAGAAAGGATACGGGCAATTTTTCTGAGATCCATCCCTTCAGGTAACGTAATGCGCACCTCATCCTGTGGGTGGGCGTGGAGGTAATACAACAGTCCGAAATTCGACATTCCCGGAGGGATAAGATACCTTCCTGGCTTGATATTGTGGAGTTTTGGAACAAGGCTTCCCGTCAAAAGCGTCGGCCAAGTACTGGTAACAGAACCGTTACGGTGCAGCTCTTCAAGAATAGATCTGAAAACCATCCTGCGGTGAACCGTCAGGCGGGTGGTTGTTTGTGAGGTATTGAGTCCGGGGATAAATAGAAAGCACGACACTGCTGTCAGAAAAAGAATGGTTCCAGTCAGAAGCAGTTTACGCAAAGAATAATGTATTGAAGTCATGGCTGGTGAGACTTTTAGCTGGTCGTGAAACCCGACTGACTGCTTTTCCACTCTTGCTGAAAGAGGCGTGTCTCTTCAATGATGCAACGGTAGATTTTTTCCAGAGCCCGGGATTTCAGGGGGGAGTCTGCGTGGTTCAGCACATTGTTGAGCACCTCTTTTTCGCGTTCAGGTTGGAGTACCTGCTCTCCGATTCTCGATTTCAGAAAACTGATATTTTGGGCGCAATGCAGTCTCTCGCAAAGCAGGGTGGATAACTGCTGGTCAAGTGAATCGATTTTTTTTCTCCATTCGTCAAGTTCCTGCCAGTGCGCTGTAGTATTGTCGGTGCGGTCGGACATCATAATGACGGTGGTTAAGAGGTTGTGTTTACAGGCGCTGATAATAGAATATGATATAATAGTGATTTTTGTTCTTATTTGGAATCCAGACAAGCGCTTCTTGTGCAGGAGATCTCTCAACAGCGCCAAAATAGTTCCATGACGGGATCGTCTCCGGGAAAAATTGGTTATTACTTTTTATTGGACTAAATTCAGTGGTGTATCCAGGAAGAATACTACTCACAGGTACCTACGCAGAAAACTTTCAAGTCTTCCATGATTGATAAACGGTTGTTGTCAGTGCGCTATATCGTTGCAGGTAATGCAGGGTCTTTTATCGGACTCCTTTCGGTTCTCTCGCTTTCATATTTTACAGTGCCGGTTTTGGCTGGTCCACCGCCTGCGGTCGATGCAGGAAGTATTCTTCGTGATCAGCAGCGAGTATCGCCACAATACCCACAGCTCCCTGTTCTTGAGAAGACCAAAGAGCAGCCAGTAATAACTGAGTCAGGCGTTCTTGTTGCTGTGAAGGGATTCAAATTCAGCGGCTACGAGGGAGTTGCTACCGAGGCGGAGTTACAGGCGCTGGTAGCTGATACCAAAGGCAAGACCGTCTCTTTCGGAGAGCTGAAAGGTCTTGTGGATAAAATTATCGACCATTTCAGGGAAAAGGGATGGTTTCGCGCAAGAGCCTACCTTCCAAAACAGGACGTTACCTCAGGCGTTATTGAAATTGCCGTTCTTCAGGGGGCGAGCGATGGCCGTTTGGAGTTCAAGCTGGACAAAACAGCAAGGATCTCCCAGTGCGTTTTGCGCCGGATAGGTGAAACGGCAGTACGCAAGGGGGAACCTGTCAATGAGTATGATTTTGAGCGCTCTGTTTTGCTTATGAACGATTTACCCGGAGTGATCGCTCGCGCATCGCTGGCTCCCGGAACTCTTCCTGGCACTACCAGCGTAGAAGTTGCTGTCAGCGAAGGTCCTATCCTTTCCGGCGTGATATGGAGCGATAATCATGGAAGCCGCTACACCGGTTCCTGGAGGGGTAGTACCACAATATCAATCAATGACCCGTTCCGTTATGGAGACCAGATTACCGCGCTTATAACCGAGGCTGAAGGGCTTGTTCAGGGACGAGTAGGCTACAGCACTCTCTTATGCTTTCCGGGACTCAGAGGATCCCTCTCCTATACTGGTATGAATTATGAAATCGGTGCTGACCGTGCATACCTTGACTCCAGGGGCGGCAGTAACAATGTTGATGTCGGACTCAGTTACTCGCTGCTTCGAAGCCGCACCAACACTCTCATGACGAGTCTGACTTACGGATACAAGGCGCTTGTCGATAAAGTGAATGGTTCAGTCAACTATGACAAGCAACTCAACAGTGTCACCTTGATTGCCAACGGCGACCGTTACGATCAGTTCCTGGGAGGTGGCGCTACCAGTTATAGTGCTGGTGTTACCACAGGCCACCTCAATGAATCAAAGAACGCCTCATATTATCTTACCGGAAAAGAGGGACGATATACCCGCTTTAATTTTGCTCTTGCACGTCTGCAGCGCCTTGCTGAAGGTGTCAATTTCAATCTTTCCGGGTCAGCGCAGATATCGCTTGATAACCTTGGCAGCAGTGAACAGTTTTCACTTGGCGGTCCAAACGCTGTGCGTGCCTATCCGGTTGGCGAGGCCCCTGGAGATGAAGGTCAGCTTGTCTCTGCCGATATCCGCTACAATATTCCTCCTGGAACTTCAACACGAACTCTTCAGATTGCCTGCTTTTATGATGCTGGTTACATAACCCTGAACAGGGACAGGTATGCTGGCGATGTCGCTAATGCCACGAGTAGTAACACTTACTGGTTGCAGGGTGCCGGGGTTGGACTCAACTATCTCTTTTCCGGGAAGGGATCGCTTCGTTGCAGTTGGGCCCATGTGATTGGATCTAATCCTGGTCAGTATGAAGGCAATAATGCTGATGGCAGGGACGACAAGAGTCGGTTCTGGTTACAGGGGGAGCTCGGATTTTAATTTTTTTCTTTCAGGCGACGTTTTTACTGAGGTACCACCTCTCCGCCATTGAGGGGTGAGAGGTCATTTCTCCGAAAGGACTATTTTATTAGTGCCTCCTTTTTTATACATTTTGTGGTGGTAAAAAATGGTAAAAAATGGGTGCTATTGTTCGCGGTTGCTGTTTTTTCCTTTTTTATTTGCTGATTTTCAGGAAACAATGAGTTGAGGGGCTGGAAATATCCGCATAACGGTCGTTCAAGGGTTCTCCATAATGGCAGGTTTTATAGGAAAAGAGAGACATGCTGTCGACGAGAAAGGACGTCTGATGATTCCGGCAAGGTTTCGCCGCAGATTTGGTCAGCCAGCTTCGTCGGGTATCGAGGAGCTTTTGCCGGAGCGTATTGAAGCGCTCTATATCATGAAAGCTCCCGATCGATCTCTTGAACTTTATGAGCCGTTTGTCTGGAACCATATTAGAAAAACCATCTCTGCTCTTTCCGATTTTAACCCTGAAGAGCGCTTGTTGAAAACATTAATGTACGAAAGTCTTGAAATGGTTGAAGTTGACCGCCAGGGTCGGGTTGCGCTTTCAAGGGAATTTCTTGACCATGCGGCTATTACGAAGGATGTGGTTATTATCGGCGCTGATACGAAAATGATAATTTGGGATCCAGATCGCCTTTTCATGCTGCTGCAGGAGAGTGCGAGTCGTTTTGCATCTCTTGCCGGAAGATATTTTTAGTGGCAATGGAGCGATTTCATGATCCGGTGCTTGCCGATGAAATTGTTGCATTTCTGGTCAGAAAACCGGGGATTTATGTTGACGGGACTCTTGGTGGTGGTGGTCATTCGCTTGCCTTCCTTCATGCGCTGCATGAAGCAGGTTATAGCGAGCGATCACTGCTGATCGGTATTGATCAGGATGATGCGGCATTGGAAGAGGCGACCAGAAAGCTGAAGGGGAACGAGCCCCATTCTGTTCTGGTCAAGGGGAATTTTCAGGATATTGAGGCAATCATTACAGGAGTCTGTGGTAACAAGGGTTTGCAACCGAAGGTTGACGGGATATTGCTTGATCTTGGGGTTTCATCGTTTCAGATTGATACTGCGGAGCGGGGCTTTAGCTATCTCAGAGAGGGGCCGCTTGATATGAGGATGGACAGTGGTGCTCCCCTGAATGCCGGAGATATTGTAAACAGCTATGAAGAGAAGGAGCTTGCTCGACTTATATACAGGTATGGAGAAGAACCGAGAAGTCGGAGCATTGCGAAAGCGATTGTTGCCTGGCGCACAAAAAATGGATCAGTCGGTGGCACAAAAGAGCTTGCTGATATTATCCGTGGCAACGCGCACGGCGGTGAGAAGGTTATCAAGACACTTTCAAGGGTGTTTCAGGCGTTGAGAATTGAGGTTAATGGCGAGCTTGATGTGCTTCGCCGGGCGCTCAGTGACGGTATTGATTGCCTTGATGATTATGGCCGGATGGCGGTTATCAGCTATCACTCTCTTGAGGACAGAATCGTGAAGAGCGTTTTTGCTGAAAAAGCCAGGAGTGACTGGGGGCCCAAAGGGGTGGCGATGAGGGAACCGATTTCGTATGGCTCTGTGGTTCTTGTTACCAGAAAGCCTTTGATGGCAAGCGTGCTGGAGACTGTATCAAACCCGAGAGCAAGAAGTGCAAAATTGAGGGTGATTGAAAAAATTCCACGGAGAGATAACCATGAATAATTTTGATATTGGTGTGTTGCTGCAACCAAAAACTTTTTTGTACCTTCTGGCCATAACAGGGATTTTTCTTTTCCAGACGCATAATAACCTTGCAATAACTGAGCTTGCGCTGAAGAATGAAAAGCTTAGGGAGCAGATCCAGATGAGTTCCAGTATGATCACCTCACAGAAGCTGAGAGCGGATGAACTGCATAGTATCCATAATATTTCGCAGGAAGCCGCATCACTTGGTCTTACACCATCCGGGGTGCCTCCGGTTGAACTTGAACCGTGAATTATTTGCCGCTCAATGAACGGGATTGCTTATGAATGATCAGGAGTTTGGCAAGCGGCTCGCTGTTGTGTTTTGCGCTTTTTCGCTGTTTATTGTCGCGATCATTGGCATGCTGCTCAATATTCAGGTGATCAATGTCAAGAAGTATAAGTATAAAGCAGCCCAGCAGTATGAACGGGTAGTCACGGAAGTCGCACAGAGGGGGGTTATTGTTGATCGACGTTCTCGTATACTTGCCGAAAGTATTGAGTCGATTTCTTTCTATGCCAGTCCTTCGATAATCAGGAATACTCCCCTGTTTGATGAACATGGCAAGCCGGTTAATGACAAGCAAAGCAGGAAACAGAAAACTTATGATAATACAGGAAATGTTGCCACCCTGTTTGCAAAGCATCTGGGGTTGAACAGGCAGGTACTTCTCAAAGAGTTGAAACACCGTAAAGGAATCGCGGTGCTTTGCCGAAAAATACCCGTTGTGAAAGCACTGCCGCTTATGCAGGAGAAGATTTATGGGACATGGTTTGACAAGGAACAGCAGCGGTCTTACCTGAACGTTGCCGCCCAGTTGATCGGTTTTACCGGCAACGAAAAAAGTAAAATTGACGGAAGCAGCGGTCTTGAACTGCAGTTGAACAAGGAGCTGAAAGGGATTGACGGCACAAGAAATTTTCAGCGGAGCGCCACCGGAGTGCGTTACCCTGCTCCTGATGCCCAGCAACAGGATGCCGTAAAAGGTGATACGGTCCAACTCACTATTGATGCGGATATTCAAGGTATTGTCGAAGATGAGCTCTCAAAGGCAGTTGCTACTTTCAGGGCTGATGCGGCGACCAGTATTGTTATGGATGTTCGTACTGGAGAGATTCTTGCCATGGCGAACAATCCGGCGTTTGATTTGAACAAAAGGTCAACATGGAGCAAGGAAAATTCGCGGAACCGTGCAGTGACTGAAATGTATGAACCTGGTTCAACATTCAAGCTGGTCATGGCCGCAGCGGCAACGGAAGTGCTTAAAAGAAAAGCTGATGATATGGTCTTTGGCTATAATGGGGTTATGCCGTTTTACAAACTCAAGATCACGGATCATGAGCCTTACGGATACATAACGTTCCGTCAGGCCATCATGCATTCAAGCAATATTGTAGCAGCCACGACTGCCATGCGGGTCGGGCGAGAAAAATTCAGTGCCTATACGAGAAATTTTGGTTTTGGAAAGAAGACGGGTATCGGACTGGTTGGTGAGGCAAGAGGAATCGTTCGCCCCCTTGCCCAGTGGGATATGACCACTCTCCCCTGGATGGGCTATGGTTATCAGGTGATGACCACCCCGTTGCAGATCCTGCAGGCATACGCGACCATTGCCAATGATGGTGAGCGGATGAGGCCCTATATTATCAAGAAGATTACTGATGCGAAGGGTCAGGTCGTCCAGGAGGGTGCTCCTGAAACAGTCCAGAGAGTCGTTACGGTCTCAACAGCACGATATCTCAACAAAGAGTATTTTAAAGCGGTTGTGGACAGTGGAACGGCTAAAAATAATCTCTTGATCAGTATGAATGTGGCAGGCAAGACAGGAACCGCAAGGCGTGCGGCCGGGGGGTCGTATGCCAACCGCTCCTATGTCTCTTCATTTGTCGGCTATTTTCCTGCAGCCGCTCCCCGCTATGCTATTATTGTGCTTGTTGAAAATCCAAAAACAGCTTACTATGCCGCAACCGTTGCGGTTCCGGTTTTTGCCGGAATTGCATCGAGAATGGTTGCCTGTTCGGAGGAGATGCAGAAAAACCTTTTCATCCGTGCTCCTGAACAGGGGATTATTGATTCTGTTTCTACGGTGACAGTTCCTGAACTCATGGGACTGAATGGTCGAGATGCTCAGCGGTTGCTGAAATGGCTCAATCTGGAGATGGAGTATTCAGGAGATTTTGACGGGGTTGTTGTCCGCCAAAACATTTTGGCTGGCAGCAAGGTTGAAAAGAAAAGGGTTATTGCGGTGACGCTTTCTTTAAAGAAGATAAACAGAAATCCCTCATGACCGTCAAGAAAGAGAGTGCTGGCCAGAGGGAAGTGCAACTTGAGGATTTGCTCAGAGCAATTTCTTCTCTTGAGCTTTCCGGAAATACCGGTGGCGGCTCAGTATGCATGATAACCAGCGATTCACGGGAGGTTTATCCTGGCGCACTTTTTGTTGCGGTCAGAGGCTACTCAACTGACGGTCACCGGTTTATCCGCAGCGCTGTCGAAGGTGGAGCTGTGGCGGTTATCTGTGAAGAATTTCCATCAGATCGAGACGTATCTACTCTTTATATAAGAGTTTATGATGCACGAAAGGCTCTTGCCGAGGTGGCCCTTTTTTTTTATGATTATGCTGCTGACCAGTTGCTGCTTATCGGGGTTACCGGGACGAACGGCAAAACCACCACAGCAAAGCTGATCACGGCAATGCTCAATGCCTGCGGCATTCCGGCGGGTTATATCGGTACCAATCTCTGCAGGATTGGTGAACGCGATATTCCATTAGAGCGTACCACCCCTGAGGCGCACGGTCTGCATGCGCTTTTCCGTGAGATGGTTGATGCTGGATGCAGGGCGGCAGTCATGGAGGTCTCTTCCCATGCACTGGTGCTGCAGAGAGTGTACGGTATCAGGTTTCATGCTGCACTTTTTACCAACCTCACCATGGAGCATCTTGACTTTCACAACTCCATGCAGGAGTATGCTTCAGCCAAGCAGCAGTTGTTCGACCAGCTTGCCCCGGAGGGATTTGCTGTCCTCAATATTGATGATCCCTATGCCGTAAAGATGGCCGAACGGGTTGATTCTGAAAAAATATACGGTTGCAGTTTGCTGTCAGGAGCGGTGCCGGAGGTTTCGTGCTGCCGCGTTTTTAAAGCCGATATTCTTCAGAGCACTCTTCTGTCAACCACGGTCAACCTCCATTTTCCTGACTCGGTGATGACCATGCAGGTTGGGTTGCCCGGGCTCTTTAATGTCATGAATGTGCTTGAGGCGGCGGCGATCGGAAGTGGGATGGGTCTTGTCCCCAAGGAGATCTGCCGTTCTCTTTCTGAGATTGTGGCAGTTGAGGGGCGCATGGAAAGAATCGTCGGCAGGAGTCAGGGGTTCTGGGTTTTTGTTGATTATGCTCACACTCCTGATGCACTTTTCAAGGCACTTGATGCCTTGCGCAGTCTGAAGCCTGAAGGTTCTCGTCTCATGGTGGTTTTCGGGTGCGGTGGTAATCGTGACCGCTTAAAACGTCCTGAAATGGGGCGTATCGCTTCCGAAACGGCCGATGAAGTCATTATTACTGCTGATAATCCCCGTAATGAGGACCCTGAGCTGATTCTTGATGAAATTGAGCGGGGCATCAGGGGCAGCCGTTACATGCGGATCAGCGACAGGGCTGAAGCCATAAGGGTGGCGGTCTCGATGCTCAAACACGGAGATGTTCTTCTCGTTGCAGGGAAAGGTCATGAAAAGTATCAGGAGATTTCCGGGCGGAAACATTATTTCTCGGATCAGGATATTTTACGAAAATGTATGCAGGAAAATGGTGCCGGATATCCGGAGAAGGAGAGAGAAGCCAAGTGAAAGGTGTGCTGAGTATCAATGATTTCAAGGGTTTCGGAGAGGTTGTCGCACCCTTGGGTGACTCCCCGCCACTGGAGATAGTAGAACCGAAAGTGGTTATAGATTCAAGAGAGATTACCGAAGCCGGTATTTTTATTGCTCTGAAGGGCGAGAGAACGGACGGCCACAGCTATATCCAGACGGTCTTTGACAACGGCGCATCCTGGGCTATGGTGAGTCGTGAGTGGTATGATGCAGAAGGTGCACCGCAACCGCCCCCCGGAAAGGGTTTTCTTGTCACTTCCGACACTGTTGCCGGTTTGCAGCGTCTCTCAACGATGTATCGGAACACCTTTTCTCTTCCTGTTGTGGCTATCGGTGGCAGTAATGGAAAGACCACGACCAAGGAGATGGTGGCATCGGTTCTTGGAACCGGCTTCAAGGTTACAGTGAGCAAGGGGAACAGGAACAATCATCTCGGTGTTCCCCTTACTCTGCTGCAACTTCGTCGCGATACAGGCATTGCTGTCATCGAGGTGGGAATCAATCATCCGGGAGAGATGGCCTTGCTGGCGGGCATTGCCAGACCAACTCACGTTCTTCTGACCAATATTGGTCATGAACATCTGGAGTTTCTTCTTGATCTTGACGGTGTTGCCGCTGCTGAGACTCCGCTTTACGACTATGTGCACCGGAAGGGGGGGATTGCGTTCATCAACAACGATGATCTGCGCCTCCGGGATGCTGGCGCAGGGCTTGCCGGGAGTCTCAGTTACGGCACCTCGGAAAGTCCTGCCAATACCTGTTGGGCCAGGGAGATTTCTGTGGAACAGGATGGCCGTCTCTCTTTTCTTTTATGTTCGGTTATCGGCAGCGAAAAGATTATTCTGAATTTTACCGGCAAACATAATGTCATCAACGCTGTTGCCGCAGCCACTGTTGGCACCCATTACGGATTTTCACTCTACCAGATTCGTGAGGGGCTTGAGCGTCTTATCCCGGCTCCTGGCTGGAAACGGCTTGAGGTCGTTGACTCATTTGGCCTCAGAATTCTTAACGACACCTATAATGCCAATTCAGACTCCATGCGGCAGGCGATCGAGGCGCTTTGTGATATGCCGTGTAGAGGTAAAAGGGTTGCTGTTCTGGGCGATATGCTTGAACTCGGTGCTGCGACAGATGTTGAACATGAAACTGTTGGCCGCTATATTCAGCAGCGCCCGGTTGATCTCTTGCTGACGTTTGGCGACAAGGCCCGACTGATCGGTCGGGAAGCTCCAGGTGCATGTCGAGGCCATTTCGAAAGCCGCGAACAACTTTTGGCGCAATTAGTTGCTCGGCTTCATGAGGATGATGTCGTGCTTTTCAAGGGTTCCAGAGGTATGAAGCTTGAGCAGGTTGTAGATTCTTTTATTACGGCAAGAACCATAACCAGGTAAGAATACGGTATGCTTTACTATCTGTTGAAGTACATCAACGATATTTTTCACTTTCCCGTACTCCGTGTTGTCGAGTATCTTACCTTCAGGGCTAGTGCTGCGGCGATTACGGCGTTGCTGATTACTCTTTTTACCGGTCCCGGACTCATCAGATATCTGAAAGCCCGGTTTATTGAACCAATAAAGGAGGAGGCTCCTCCTGAGCACAAAAAGAAAAAGGCACTGCCGACCATGGGGGGGCTGCTCATTATTTTTTCCATAGAACTTTCCGTGTTACTCTGGTCAAAATTCAATGATCCCCATGTCTGGCTGATCATGCTTGCTATTTTTTGGATGGGCGTTATCGGCTTTATTGATGACTACCGCAAAGTGGTGTTAAAAATCAGGGGTGGGCTATCGGCGCGCTACAAGCTTATAGGTCAACTCTCTCTTGGTCTGGTGATAGGCACCTACACCTGGCTTGATCCTGCGTTTTCGGTACTGCTTTCGACGACAACCGTGCCGTTTTTCAAACATCTGACTCTTGACTACGGATATTTTTATATACCAATTGTTATTTTTATTATTACTGCGGTATCGAATGCGGTTAACCTGACTGACGGGCTTGACGGCCTTGCGGCTGGAAGTTCTGCTATTGTGGTCATGGGTCTGGGAGGGTTTTCCTACCTTGCCGGAAATGCGGTCTATGCCGTCTATCTTAATATTCCGTTTATTCCTGGAGGAGGCGAGGTTGCTGTGGTCAGCATGGCTATTGTCATGTCCTGTGTCGGCTTTTTATGGTTCAACTCCAATCCGGCTGAAATTATCATGGGTGATACCGGATCCCTTGCTCTTGGCAGCGCTATCGCCGTTATTGCTCTGTTGATCAAGCAGGAGTTGCTTCTGCCCTTGATTGCGGGTATATTTTTTCTTGAAGCGCTTTCGGTCTCTATGCAGGTACTCTATTTCAAGTACACGAAAATGAGGTTTGGCCAGGGACGGAGAATCTTTTTGATGGCACCTCTTCATCATCATTTTCAGTTGAAGGGATGGGCGGAACAAAAAATCGTGATAAGGTTCTGGATTTTGACCATTCTCTTTTTTCTGGCCAGTCTCATGACCTTAAAACTCAGATAACGGCTATGGATGTAACGGGCAAAAGGGTATCGGTCATTGGTGCTGGCAAGAGCGGTATTGCCGCCGCAGAGCTGCTCAAACGTGAAGGTGCAGAGGTACTGCTCAGTGAACTCGGCAGGATAGGAGAAAAAGAGGTTTTGTTCCTTCAGGAGATGCAGATACTCTTCGAAGAGGAGGGGCATTCCGAAAGCGTTTACGATGCTGATTTTTGTGTCATCAGTCCGGGTATTCCCCCTTCTGCACTGGTGGTTAAAAGCTTGCAGGCGCGGGGGATTCCGATGTACAGCGAAATTGAGATAGCAAGCCGTTTCTGCAAGGCTCGCATTGTCGGTATTACCGGTACTGATGGTAAAACAACAACGGCGACACTTGTTCATCGTATTTGTGAAGAGGATGGTCGTCAGCAGGGGTATCGCTCATACAGTGTCGGCAATATTGGGGTGCCGTTTGCTTCGAAGGTGCGGGGGATGAACGCCGGAGATGTTGCTGTTGTTGAGCTGAGCAGTTACCAACTTGAGCGGTGCTTTACTTTCAGGCCTGATGTTGCAGTTATTACCAATATTACGCCGGATCATCTCGACCGCTATGAACATGACATGCAGCGGTATGCTGAGGCGAAGTACAGGATTTTTATGAACCAGAGCGGGGATGATACGCTTGTCTACAATTCCGACGACACTTTGCTCAGGGCTCACTTTAGTGGGGCAGCGGATCTATTTCCTTTTAGAACTCTTCCTTTCGGCATGGAGTCGCCACAGGAGGGAGGCGTGTCCCGCCGCCAGGTTTTGCTTGACGGGGATGCGATTGTTGTGCGCCAGACCGGAGGAGAAGAGCGGATCCTGGTAACATCAGATTTTCTGAAAAACAGTTTTCGGGGACACCACAATATTTCAAATGTGCTTGCGGCTGTGGCTGCGGCGAGGGCGCTGGGTATCAAGAACAATGCTGTTTGTTCAGCACTCAGGGAGTTCAGGGGCGTTGAACATCGTCAGGAATTTGTCCTGACCATCAACGGGGCGGACTGGGTTAATGATTCAAAAGCAACGAACATTAATGCGATGCGTCAGGCAATCGAGGCTGTGCCCGGTACAGCAGTGCTTATTGCCGGTGGACGGGATAAAGGCAACGATTATGCATCAATCGCCGAGCTGGTACTCAACAAGGTCTCTCTGCTCATTGCCATAGGAGAATCAAAGGCAACAATAGCCTCATTCTTTGATGGTATTGTTGCTCTTAAAGTCGCAGCATCACTCGAAGAGGCCGTTTTGTTTGCCAGTGAGGCCGCCCAGCCCGGGCAGACGGTGCTTTTTTCACCCGGGTGCGCAAGTTTTGACATGTTCAAGAATTTTGAGGAGCGCGGCTGGCGTTTTAAACAATTCGTGCATCGCTTACCGTTATGATAAATACCGATTCTCTTCCCTCTTTTGAAGCACTCCCGATCGAGGAGGCGCTTTCACCCCCTTCACATGGCGAGGTTATTGCGGGGAAATTACTGATGCTTATTGTTTCTCTTCTTATATGTATAGGTATTGTAATTGTCTACAGCAGCGGAGCAGGATGGGCGGTAACGAAGTATTCTAACTCCGAGTATTTCCTGTGGCGTCAGCTTACCTTTGCAGCACTTGGAACAGGTACCATTGTTCTGGTGGCATTGGTTGACTATCATGTGTTCTGGAAGACCAGCAAGATTATTCTTTTTTCCGGTATTGTTCTCCTTACCCTGCTTCTTGCCATGAAAGCGGTTGGACTTATTTCGGGGGCGGCACGCTGGATAGGCTATGGGCCAATCAAATTCCAGGTATCCGATTTTGCGAAGTATGCCATTATCTTTCACTTTTCGAGGCTCATCAGTGAAAAACAGGCCTATATAAAAGATCTTAATAACTCCTATTATCCTCTGCTTACCCTTCTGATGATTGTCGTTGCGCTTGTGGCCCTCGAGCCGAACTTCAGCACTGCGTCACTTATAGCCGTGACAGGGTTTACCCTTATGTTTATTGGTGGCGTGAATATTCGCCATCTTCTGGCGACGGCATCGCTGCTTGTGCCTGTTGCGGCGGTATTTGCCATTGCGGCACCATATCGTGTTGCCCGTCTGCTCTCTTTTACAAGCGGAGATGAAAAAGGGTTGAGTTATCAGGTTGTGCAGGCATTGATCGGCCTTGGCAACGGCGGACTCTTTGGTCTCGGTATCGGAGCCAGCAAGCAACGGGAGCTCTATCTGCCACTCTCCTATAACGATTTTGTTTTTGTTATTATCGGAGAGGAATACGGTTTTGTCGGGGCGGTTGCCGTCATTGCGCTGTTTGCAGGATTTTTTGTCTGTGGTCTTATCATAGCCAAGCATGCTCCCGATAATTTTGGTAAATATGTAGCAAGCGGAATCACAGTGGCGATTACTCTTTTTGCTTTTGTTAACATTGCGGTTGCCTGTCATCTCTTGCCAACCACTGGTGTTGCGTTGCCGTTTATCAGTTATGGAGGGACAGCTCTCCTGTTTAACTCTCTCGGGGTCGGTATTCTTATGAGTATATCGCGACACAAGAAACACGTGCTTGAAAGGGGTGTGCTCTCCGATGTAACAGGAGGGAGAAACCTGTGAAAGTTCTTTTTGCAGGCGGGGGGACTGGTGGCCATTTATACCCGGCTGTGGCCATGGCCGGAGAGATCAGAAAGCAGATCCCCGATGTCGAAATTTCATTTGCTGGCACGACCGGCGGTATTGAGGCTACGGAAGTGCCAAGACTGGGCTTTCGACTGCATCTTATTCCGGTCAGGGGTTTGAAAAGAGGGCGTTCTCTGGCCAATCTCATAGCGAATATCGGTGTGCTTGCTGATTTTGCCGGAGCTCTGGGTCGTGCGGTTGCTCTTGTGCGGCGGGAGGATCCTGATGTTGTTGTCGGTACCGGAGGATTTGTCAGCGCGCCTCTTCTTTTGTCAGCGCAGCTCATGGGGAAAAAAACACTCATTCAGGAACAGAATGCTTTTCCCGGAGTAACGACCAAACTGCTTGCCGCGCTTGCCAGTGAAGTGCATCTCTCTTTTGAAGAAGCTCGCGGGTTTCTCCCAAAAACTCATAAAATCTTTGTTTCCGGCAATCCTGCCCGCTCCTTTGATCTGCTGGCGGCTTCTCTTGCAAGGAGCCGTTTTGGTTTTTACGAAGAACGTCCGACTCTTCTTGTTTTTGGCGGGAGCAGGGGAGCGCGTTCGATAAACAACATGGTGCTTCTGCGGCTTGGTGAGATTACCGCGTCAGCAAATCTTGTCTGGCAAACCGGATCGCTTGATTTTGAGCGTCTCAAGGGGCTTGTGTCGCCCTCCCCTTATCTCTGGATCGCGCCTTACATTGAAGATATGGGTGCGGCATACAGTACGGCCGATCTTGTTCTTTGCCGGGCAGGAGCTTCATCTCTTGCCGAGCTGACCAATCTTGGAAAGCCTTCCGTTCTCGTACCCTATCCCTATGCCACAGGCGATCATCAGCGCCATAATGCACGGGCGCTTGTGGACAATGGGGCTGCCATAGTGGTTGACGATGCCCGTCTTGGAGAAGAGGTTTCGTCAGCCACCATTCTTGAGTTGTTGCATGATGCTGAAAGGCTGAAAAATATGGGCGCAGCATCACGAAAACTGGCACATCCTGACGCATCCTGTCAACTTGCCAGGCGAATCATCAGTCTTGCAGAACAACAATAACGGAGAGGATTTATAATGGAACTGGGAACAACAAAAAGTGTTCATATTGTCGGGATTGGTGGTTCCGGAATGAGTGCTATCGCTGAACTGCTCCTGAAGTCGGGCTTCGGTGTTTCAGGTTCTGATCTTTCGTCAGGCGAGGTGACCGACAAGCTTGCGGAGCATGGGGCAATAATTTATCGCGGACATCGTGCTGAACAGGTGGCTTCATGTGATGTTGTTGTCTACTCCTCGGCCATCAGACCGGAAGACAACATAGAAATTATAGCGGCTGAGAAGGCAGGCACTCCTGTTATCAAGCGTGATGAGATGCTCGGCGAGCTTATGCGCTATAAATATGGTATCTGTATTTCCGGTACTCATGGAAAGACAACGACTACAGCCATGATTGCCACCATGCTTATCGAATCAGGTGAATCGCCGACAGTCATGATAGGTGGTATTTCGGACTATCTCAAGGGGAGCACCGTTGTCGGTGAGGGGAAATTCATGGTTATTGAGGCAGATGAATATGATCGCGCTTTTTTGAAACTTACCCCGACCATTGCCATCGTCAACAGCCTTGAGTCTGAGCATATGGACACCTACGGGACGCTTGATGAGCTGAAACAGGCATTCATTGCCTTTGCCAACAAGGTGCCTTTTTACGGACGGGTAATCTGTTGTGTTGACTGGCCTGAGATCAGGAAGATTATTCCCTCTCTCAATCGTCTTTATACCACGTTCGGAATTGAGGAGTCTGCGAATGTTATGGCATCGGACATTGTTTTTGAAAAAAATCATACCAGCTTTTCTATTCAGGCTTATGGTCGAGAGTACCCTGATGTTTGCATCAACGTGCCGGGACGCCACAATGTGCTCAATGCACTGGCTGCTTTTTCAGCCGGTCTTGAGCTGGGGATAATGCCTGATCGGCTGATTGCCGGGCTTGGCCGGTACAGTGGCATGAGAAGAAGGTTTCAGGTGAAGTACGATAATGGTGAAGGGCTTATGGTTGTGGACGATTACGCTCACCACCCTTCTGAAGTAAAGGCTACCGTCAAGGCCGCTAAAAGTGGATGGCTTGATTCCAGAGTAGTCGCGGTTTTTCAGCCGCATCTCTTTTCCCGAACCAGGGAATTTGCTGACGAGTATGGATGGGCGCTTTCACGGGCCGATGTTGTTTATGTTGTCGATGTCTATCCTGCTCGTGAAAAGGCAGTTGACTATCCGGGTGTCAATGGGGAACTGGTTGCGGCTGCTGTTCGAAAGGCAGGCGGCAGGCAGGTTGAGTTTATTGCAGATAGGGAGGCGCTTTTTATCGCACTTCAGCGCTATTCAGCCAACGGAAACATGCTTCTTTTTATGGGTGCCGGTGATATTACCCATCTTGCTTCGAGAGTTGCTGAATTCTGCAGGAAGTCGGGATTGAACGGTGATGTCTGATTCCGAATATCATGAATATCCTGGCGCTCTGCCGGATGGTGAGGAAGTCCCGCGCGATGTTGTTCCTCTTTCTGTGGGGGGCAACAGGTTCGTGCCGTTATATATTTTTCTGATTGTGCTTGCCATTCTTGCGGGGTTAGTTTCTGTTGCCTCGCGCTGGAAAAAGGAGGTCGTTGTCAGGGATTTTGTTATTGATGGAGTCTCGATTATTGCAGACAAGGAGCTTTTATCGCGAATTATGATTTTTAAAGGCAGAAATCTGCAAGAGCTTGATGCCGAAGAGTTGAAACAGAAGATTATGGTTCTTCCCTATCTCAGAGAAGCCGTAATCACCAAGGAGCTGAACGGGAGTGTCCGCGTCAGGGTTACAGAGCGGGAACCAGTTGCCATAACCTTTATTGATGGACGAAAGACGGTTATTGATCGTGAAGGATTTCTACTTCCATGGAAGCCAGTGGTTGCAGAGCGGTTCCCGAAATTGCTTGAAATTTCCGGAATAAGCCGTCTGAAAACGGCAGGGAATGACTTGCAGCAACTTGACATGCATGATGTTGTATTGATTCTGCACTTTCTTGAGGCTCTGGCAGAGACTGAGTATGCAAGCATCCTTGTCTGCGAACTTCATCTTTCAGGCAACAATATGACGTGGTACACTGCCGTCCAGCCTCCTACCCGTTTTATTGTTGGTAATGACGGTAACTTCAAGGAAAAGTTGAAAAAATTTGAGATATTCTGGCAAAAGGTCATTTCAAAAAAAGGTTTTGGGTGTTATGACACTGTGGATTTGAGGTTTAGAGACAGGATTTTTACCACAGTTCTTGTCCCTCCAAAGGTGCCACAGAGTATTTCTCAATGAAAATTATGCGAGTATAGAACAATGCTGAAAAGCAATATTGCCGTAGGTCTTGATATCGGAACAACCAAGGTGTGTGTTGTTGTCGCTGAAAAAGATGAAATAGGAAAACTCAACGTGCTTGGCAAGGGACGTTCCAATTCCGATGGTCTTCAAAGGGCAACAGTGGTGAATATTAACAAGACGGTAGCTTCTATCCGGGCGGCTGTTGCGGATGCTGAACGTGAGTCATCTATCCGTATCCACGGAGTCAATGTCGGAATTTCGGGTGCACATGTTCATTGTATTCACAGTAATTCGGAAATCAGCATCAATCAGACGGGGATTGTCAATGAGTCTGATGTGAAGCGGTTTCTGGAAAAGGCCAAGACAAATATCCGCTATTTGGATATCGATCATGAAATTATTCATGTCATTCCCCAGGAATTCATTGTTGATGATCAGGATGGTCTCCTCGACCCGATAGGTATGGCGGGAACCACCATGAGAGGCAGTGCCTATATTGTTGTCGGGTTGAGAACCAAGATTCGCAATATCAGGCAGTGTGTCGAGAAGGCGGGTCTGGAAATCAGTGCAGTTACCTTTGAGCCTGTGGCTTCCGGCATGGCAGTCATGAAAGAGCGTGAGAAAAAAAGCGGGGTAGTTGTTATAGACATTGGTGGCGGAACTACCGAGGTCGCCATCTATATTGACGGAGCTATCCGTTATTCAGAGGTCATCAAGGTTGCTGCCAATGATGTTACTCATGATATTGCTCATGGCGTGAAGGCCCTTTACGAGGTCGCCGAGGATCTGAAAATAAAGCATGGTTGTGCATACAGCAAGCTCAGCGGAGAGGATGAGGAGCTGCTTATTGAAGGTATTGAGGGCCGGCCGCAAAAATCGGTTCCTAAAAGTTCACTGACGATGATTATCGAAGCGAGGATGATGGAGATTCTTGAGCTGGTGCGGGACTCGGTCAAGCGATCCGGCTACTACGAATACCTCAACGCGGGAGCAATCATAACGGGAGGCGGTTCGCTTCTCCCGGGAGCTGAAGAGCTTGCCGGAGATGTTCTTGGTCTTGATATTCGTATCGGATATCCGGAAGGAGTATCCGGCGGCATCAAGGGTTCTGTCAACAATCCTATGTATGCAACCGTGATGGGACTTGTTGCCCATGCATTTCAGAATAACCTCTCGGTAAATCACAGTTTTGCTTCGGCAGCAGAGGTTCTTCCGGCTGAGGCACCTGACGGTGTTCAGGAAGAGCCTGCCGTGCAGGAGCAAGGTCCTGCAGGGAAAAAAATTGTTGATCGGATGAAGAAATTTTGGGATAATCTGTGATGAGCGAGCTAAATAGAGTGTTTTAAAGTGGAGAAATGAGCAATGGCATTTGAGCTGGACCCAGGCCTGTTTGACAGCGACCAGGGCAAAGGGGTTACCATAAAGATTGTTGGTGTCGGTGGTTGTGGCGGCAATGCGGTTAACAATATGATTGACCGGAAAATAAGCGGTGTTGAATATATTGTGTTTAATACCGATCGTCAGGCGCTTCTGAACTCGAAGGCACCTCTCAGGGTGCAGATCGGCAAAAAGGCAACGAGCGGTTTGGGTGCCGGGGCAGATCCTGCCAAAGGTCGTCAGGCGGCCGAGGATGACAAGGAAATTATTGCGGCTCAGCTTCGAGGTGCAGATCTTGTTTTTATTGCGGCAGGTATGGGCAAAGGCACCGGTACGGGCGCCGCACCGGTTATTGCCTCAATTGCCAGAAATATGGGCATTTTGACTATTGGTGTCGTGACCAGGCCGTTTAACTTTGAGGGCCAGGTAAAGTCGAAGATTGCTGATGGTGGTATCGCGGAACTAAGGAAATATATCGATACTCTTATTCTTGTCGAAAATGAAAAAATTCTGAGTATTGCTGAAGAGGGTGTCAGTGCCACTGAAGCATTCAATATGGCGAACGATGTCCTCTACAGGGCGGCCAAAGGCATTGCTGACATAATTACCCGTCACGGGCATGTTAATGTCGATTTTGCAGATGTGCGCAGCATTATGTCCGGAGCGGGTGATGCTGTTATGGGTTCTGCGGCAGCGGCAGGTGAACGCAGGGCAATGAAGGCCTCATCGGATGCCATCAACAGTCCTCTTCTGGAGGGCGTATCGATAAAGGGTGCCAAAGGGGTGCTGGTTAACATTACCGGCGAGGTTACCATGCGGGACATGTCCGATGCCATGAACTATATTGAGGAGCAGGTCGGCAGTGATGCCAAGATTATCAATGGTTATGTCGACGAGCCTCAGGTTTCAGGAGAGATCAGGGTTACCGTTATTGTGACTGGTTTCAAGAGAAAGGATCATGAGGAGGGGAAGGTGCCTGCAGTTCGCCATCCCGTTGCCCAGGTACCGGGCATGAGGCCCGGACAGATTCACGCATCGGTTCGCCAGACAGTTTCGCTTGCTCCTGAACGACAGGAGGAGGATTTGCGGATTCCTGCTTACATCAGAAGACAGATGTCAATCCATGATCCTCATGAGGTTGGTCAGAGGAAAAATACCGGGCAGGATGTTGATCACAGTCCGCCTCTGTCAGGAGAGAGAGCCGAGCATGAAGACAAAATTCAGAAAGGTTTATCAGATACTCCGGCATACCTTCGCCGGAAAAACAACAACACTTAAAAGGGGTTTATGCACTATAAGACGCTTTCCGCAGAAGATGCGGTGGCAAAAATCAAGTCAGGAGACAGGGTATTTTTGCATACAGCGGCCGCAACGCCGCAACGGCTGATTGAAGCCATGGTTGCAAGGGCTGACAAGTTGAAAAATGTTGAAATTGTCAGTCTGCACACGGAGGGAGATGCACCTTATGCCAGACCGGAATATCGCGAGAGCTTCAGATTGAATGCCTTGTTTGTCGGAAAAAATGTTCGCAAGTCTGTACAGGGCGGAGATGGTGATGCTATTCCTGTCTTTCTCAGCGATGTTCCGTCGCTTTTTTTTAACGGAATTCTGCCGCTCGATGTGGCGCTGGTTCATGTCTCTCCTCCTGATCGCCATGGATACTGTTCTCTTGGAGTGTCGGTCGATGCTACCCTGGCGGCAGTGCATGCTGCGAAGGTGGTTATTGCCCAGGTGAATCCGAGTATGCCCCGTACCCATGGAGAAGGGATGCTTCATACCAGCAAGATTCACGCTATGGTTGACGTGGACGATCCCCTGCCTGAAACCCCCCTTCACGTTTTGAGTGATATTGAGATTGGAATAGGTCGTCATATTGCCTCCATTGTTGAGGATGGTGCCACACTCCAGTTGGGGATAGGCGCAATTCCGGATGCAACCCTTGCGGCGCTTTCTGGCCACAGGGATCTGGGGATTCATTCCGAAATGTTTTCTGATGGAGTCGTGGAACTTGTGGAAAAAGGGGTCATCAACGGGAGCAAAAAACGTAGTCACCGGGAGATTATCGTTGCAAGCTTTCTTGTTGGCACGCGACGGCTCTATGATTTTGTTGATGATAATCCTCTTGTAGAAATGCTCCCCTCTGATTACGTCAATGATACACGAGAAATCAGGAAAAATCCACGGGTAACGGCGATTAACAGCGCCCTTGAAATTGACATGTCCGGGCAGGTATGTGCCGACTCTATCGGGCAAAAATATTTTTCCGGTGTTGGCGGTCAGATGGATTTTATAAGGGGAGCTGCACTTTCAAAGGGCGGCAAGCCTATTATTGCATTGCCGTCAACCACGAAAAATGGCTTGTCGAGGATTGTTCCACAGCTTAAACCGGGGGCTGGTGTAGTCACCACCAGGGCGCATGTACAGTATGTGGTTACCGAGTATGGTATTGTTAATCTGCATGGCAAAAATCTCAGGCAGAGGGCGGAAGCCCTTGCCAGTATAGCCCATCCCGATTTCAGGGAGGAAATATGCCGACAGGCTCATGAACTCTATGGCTCTTACGGAAAGAGCTTTATATAACGGACCTCAGCGCGAACAGACTCCGATCAGGGAAACCATGCGTCCGGTCTTTCCCTGATCGCGCCGGTAGGAAAAGAAAAGGTCTTTATCGCTGTATGAGCAGAAGGAAGATCTCTCGATATTCGATGCTGGTACTCCTGATCCAAGCAGTTGTCGGTAGTTGACCAGGCCAAGATCCAGCAGGTATTTTTCTTCATCAGGCGAGAAAGGTGACCGCGTACCGGTATCAGGGGGGAACTCTTTTGCAACCGCCTTGTCAACTTCATAGGCGGTGGTCGAAATTCCTGTTCCTATCCAGGCAAGGCACTCTGCTGGAACGGAGTTAAAGCGAATTTTCATGGCGGCAATGGTTTTTACAACAATCTGCCCGGCAGCACCTTTCCAACCGGCATGAATCGCTCCTGAAGCATGATGCTTCGGGTCATAGAGCAGCACAGGATAACAGTCTGCGGTAAAGATGCACAGGAAGAGATTTGTTTTGTCTGTAATAAGAGAGTCATAACCGTTGTATCGTCCCGGCTTTTCTGCAGAAAGTATTTCTGTGCCGTGTACCTGATCAGAGCGGACCAAACGTTCCGGATTAATTCCTGCTACAGAACACAGTCGTCTGGTGTTTTCATCCACCAGGTCTGGACGATCCCCGGTATTGCTTCCAAGGTTCAGTCCTGAATATTTCCCCTTGCTTACCCCTCCTTTTCTTGTGCTCTGCAGTGCGATAAGCTCCGGGTGGTGGCGAAAGCAGTTTGGTACGATATATTCTGGTATCATTCTGAGTCGGCTGAAATATATTTTTGTTATAGCCTAATAGGTACTCCATTTTTTTATAAATCAAGTTATGCAGAAATAATAGGATTTATTTTAATGTCGTTAACCATCGGCAGGAGAATTCCCTGTAAATCGATTCATTATTTCAGGAAGTAGTATTATCTTCTGGTTCATGATACGGTAGTCACGGAGGCTTTGGTTATCTTATTTTTTTGCCAAATGTCCTTGCGTTCAGAAAATAAACAAGGATGCTCATTGATGCCAACGCCTGATGAAGAGAGGTTTTCAGATCAGTTCGGGCGTTCAGTTCGGGCGATGTCCGATTATATGGGTATAGGTCTGCAGATAGCGGTAAGCTTCGCTGTTTTTGTGTTGACGGGATATTGGGCAGACAGCAAGTTTGGCACGTCACCATTACTGCTTCTGGCCGGAGTTGTGCTCGGTATGTTTGGCATGGCGCTGGTTCTCATGAAGGTCGTACGGAAGGCAAACAAAAAAAATTAGGGCATATTTGCAGATGTTACAGTCGGTTATCAAGAAAGAAACAGTTCTTATGAAGCCTTTGTTTGAATTTTTTATTAAATTGTGTATCTTATCCGTCATTTTATGGGCAATAATTGTTTTTGCACTTGACCCAGGTACTACCGACCGATATTCAGTGTTTCTTGCATGGATAATGGTTGTAGCCAACACTGTTGCAGGGTACCTGCTTTTTGAGTACGCTCTTGACAGGGAGTCAGTGGTTTTCACCAGGGTAGTGTTCGGCGGACTGATGGTTCGGTTGCTTTTGATGATGGTACTTATTGCGGTAGTTCTTATCAGACAACTGGCAGTTATAAATGATTTTGTGTTCTCATTTTTTGCTTTTTACTGTATCTATGTGATTGTCGAGATTCTAGGGTATCAAAAGAAAAACAAACAGAAAAAGAATACTGCATGAAACGGATAAACGTTCTACAGCCTAAGGCTCTGCTCAAGGTTTTTGCTGTTCTTGTGCCTCTTCTTCTCAATGGTTACGGTATTGCTGCCGCGTCTACTGAGCAGTTGCCGGGTGTTTCCCGAAATGAAGTAGCTGCGGTTTCCGCGGTTGAGTCTGCACATGGCACTCAGTCGGCACCTGAAGAGGAAAAGGCCGGAGATGTGATCATGCATCATATTCTTAATAACAGAGTATTTTCTTTCCCTCCTTTTGGCAGTGTGGAGCTTCCCGAAATAAAGGTGGGTGGTTATGATATTTCAATCACCAAACATGTGGTGATGCTCTGGGTTGTATCAGGAATTCTTATAGGAATATTTTCAGTAGTTGGCGGCAAGTACAAGAAGATGAGTGCCCGCCAGGCTCCTGGAGGGTTAGTTAACGCTATGGAGGCACTGGTTGAATTTATCCGCAGTGATGTAGCTAAAGCCAATATCGGGAAGGGATATGAAAAGTATCTCACATACCTTCTGACAGTCTTCTTTTTTATTTTGCTCTGCAACCTTATGGGGCTCGTTCCCTACGGTGCCACTGCTACTGGAAATATCAACGTAACGCTGACCCTTGCTACATTTACTTTTTTCCTTACACAGATGGCGGCCTTGAAAGCCCATGGCATCAAGGGGTATCTTGCACATCTTACGGGAGGAACTCATCCGGCACTATGGATTATTATGATTCCGATTGAATTTATCGGGTTGTTTACCAAGCCGGTTGCTCTGACTATACGGTTGTTTGCGAATATGACGGCGGGCCACATTGTGATCCTCAGTCTGATCTTTATCAGCTTCATTCTTAAAAGCTATGTCGTTGCAGTCGTCATGTCGGTTCCGTTCTCGATATTTATCTATCTGCTTGAACTTTTTGTCGCTTTTCTTCAGGCATTTATCTTTACGATGCTCTCCGCCCTTTTTATAGGCCTTGCTTCTGCTCATGAAGGACATGAGGAGCATGAGGCGGGAGTTGCCTCACATTAAAATGGGGTAAGGATTAACAAAGAATAACTCTTATTTTCAGGCGTTTTATGGACTGGTTTTAATGAAAACTTACAAAAAAAATAAACGGGGGTAATTACAAGATGGAAGGTTTAGGTTTGGGTTATTTAGGCGCCGGTATTGGTGCTGGTCTTGCTGTTATCGGCGCTGGTCTTGGTATTGGTAACGTAGCAGCCTCTGCGGCTGAAGGTGTTGCTCGTCAGCCTGAAGCTACTGCAGATATCCGTACTACCATGATTATTGCAGCGGCTCTTATCGAAGGTGTTGCTCTGTTCGGCGAAGTTATCTGCGTGCTTCTTGCTCTCAAGTAAGATTACGAGTGCTCTGCAGATTCGATAGAGAAGATATCCCGATTGCGGCTTATTTCCCCAAGCCGTTGTCGGGTTTTATTAATCGTTAACGGAAACATTGTTCATGCTTACGTCAGGAGTTATAATTCTTGCCGGTAGTCTTTTGAGCCCGGAACCCGGCCTTATTTTCTGGACTGCGATAACATTTGTTCTTGTCATGCTTATTCTGAAAAAGATTGCATGGGGCCCTATTCTTACGGCTCTTCAGGAGAGGGAGACGGGAATTCAGTCATCTATTGACCGTGCTCATCAGGCCAAGGATGAGTCAGAAGCTATTTTGCGTAAAAACAGGGAACTGCTTTCAAAAGCTGATGCTGAAGCCGACCGGATTCTTCGTGAAGGTAAGGACTATGCAGAAAAGCTTCGCGCTGATATTACAGAAAAGGCTCAGAGTGAGGCGAAAAAAATGATTGCCTCGGCGAAAGATGAAATAGAACAGGAAAAACGCCGGGCGCTCGATGTGCTGAGGAATGAAGTTGCTGATCTTGCCGTCAGGGGCGCTGAAAAAATTATCAAGACCGCTCTTGATGCTGATATGCAGAAAAAGATAGTTAACAGCATGATCCAGGATTTTTCAACAAAACGTAACTGAAAACGGCCCAAAGTCATGTCAACATTAATTGCAAGTCGTCGATATGCTGCCGCTCTCTTTTCATCCGCTGAAGAGGGTAATTTTCTTGATCAGATTGTTGAAGAGCTGATCGTGGTCAGGGATGTTCTTCACAATTCACGTGATCTGGTCCATGCTTTACGCAGTCCTCTTGTTAAAGGCGACAAGAAGATCCATATCCTTGAAGAGATATTTAGAGGGTTGATCGGGGATAAAATGTTCTTGTTTTTGAGGCTGGTTGCACAAAAAAAACGTGCAGGTCTTCTTCCACAAATCATTGATGAGTTTCAAATCCTTCTGGATGAGAAACGAGGTGTTATCAATGTTGATGTTGTCAGCGCGGTGCAACTCTCTGATGAACAGTCCAATGATCTGGAGAACAGGCTCGCTGTTTTTACGGGAAAGAAAATTCGGCAAAAATTGTCTGTCAATGAGGATTTTATTGGTGGGGTTTCCGTGAAAATTGGCGATACGATTTATGACGGCACTATAAGCCACCAGCTTGAGATGCTCAGGAAGGTTCTGGTTTCCGAAAAGGCATGACAGGAGAAATAGTTAACGGCTTTAAGAGTCAATAGCCTGCGCCTGTGCAGGCTATTTTTTTGCCTTATTTTTGTTGTTGCATTTGCAGGCAGCGTTAAAAATTTGTAGCATGATCATCGGGGCTTTAGCTCAGTTGGTAGAGCGTCTCGTTCGCAATGAGAAGGTCAGGGGTTCGACTCCCCTAAGCTCCACAACGATATATTGCTTGTAGCATCTTTTTCGTTCAGTTGTTATGAGTTTTCTAAAAAGAATAATGGAGTGATTCTATGTGGGGTTGCAGAGTTATGTCACGTTTAGTACTGATGCTTTTTGTAACAGGGTTACTTATCAGCTCCGGCTGTTCCACCTCAAAACCTGAAGCGAAGTCTGATTCCCTTGTTAACGAGGGTTATGCACGAGCGGTGAAACTGTATGATAAGGGAGATTATCCTGCGGTTATTATTGGGCTGGAATCACTGCTTTTTACTTCTCGTGCAACTGCGCTTGAAGATGATATTCAGTACCTTCTAGGACAGTCTTATTATCATTCCGGAGAATATATGCTGGCCGCAGATATGTTTTCCAGGGTGCTACAGATTTCCTCTACACCTTATGCAAGAACATCCCAGTTTATGGTTGCCAAGTCCTATGAACAGCTTTCTCCGCATTATGAATTGGATCAGCAGTATACCCGTAAATCCGTAGAGCAGTTTTCCCTTTATCAGGAACTTTATTCTGTGGCTGATTCATCGAAGATTGCTGGTGATGTGAAGACATGGAAGGAGCTGCTGAAGATCAATCCCGAGAACATATTCTATAAGCAGAACTACGCATCGGCAATGGTCCAATATTCTCGTATTGACAGCCTGAATTATTCGGGGAAGGCAATCATGACGTTGAGAGAAAAGCTGGCAAAAAACTCATTTTTTATAGCGCGTCAATATGTTCAGCTTGGAAAATATAAGGCGGCAGGAATTTTCTACGACGAGGTTATTGCGCATTATCCTGATACCATTTATGATCAGCCTGCTCTTGAGGGAAAGATTGATGTACTGATCAAGAGGAAAAAGTGGTTTGATGCGGGGCTGGTGCTTGATCAATATGTGCAGCTTTTTCCCGAAAAACGAAAGGAAATGCAGGGGATCAGGGATAAAATCACTCTGAATTGCAAAAACTGAACGCCGCTAATCGTGCATTTGGCCGTTTTTGGAGGTACTTTCGATCCGCCGCACAATGGGCATCTTGCTCTATGCCTGCTTGCCAGAGAGTTGCTTGATATTGACCGGCTGATTATTTCAGTATCAAATAATCCCTTCAAGAAGAACAGCGAGGCAGGTGATGCTCACAGAATGCACATGGCTGAGCTTATTTCTTCAGAAATAAATCGTACAGGGTTTTGCTGTGAGGTCAGCAGATGGGAGCTTGATAAACAGCAGCCATCATATACTGTCGATCTATTGCGGTATCTCCATGCACGTTACCCAAACGAGCGTTTGAGTCTTCTTGTAGGGGAAGACAGCTTCAGGGATTTTTCGTCGTGGAAAGAGTGTGAGAAGCTTTTTTTGCTGTGCGATGTCGTGGTTTTTAGAAGATCATCAACGATGGTGACAGGCCTTCCCGTTACCCCTAATGTCCAACATTGGAAGGAGGCTATACGATTTATAGATTTTGCATATCCGGTTTCCTCAACTGAGGTCAGGGTGGTGGCGGGTGCCGGTAACTCTCTCTCAAGACTTGTTCCTGCTTCTTTGCACTGTTACATTACCGAGCACGCCATTTACCGCCGATGTCACTCCTCTACATCGACTCAGGGGCAGAAACTCCAAGAATCCTGAAGCCGTTGCGCAATACCTGGCGAGTTGCCAGCGAAAGATAAAGCCTCGCCTTACAGATATCGGCTTCAGCTTTGAGTATGGGGCACTCCTGATAGAATCGGTGAAAAAGTTCAGCCAGAGAGTGCAGATACTCGACCATTTTTTGTGGTTCAAGCAAACGCAGGCTTGTTTTTATCATATCAGGATAGTCCAGCAGCGCAAAGCCAAGCTGAACCTCAGAAGGAGAGCTGAGCAGGCGCAGTAACTGGTATTCAGCAGCATTGTCAGAAGGGTTAAACCCTGTTTCTTGCCGAGCCATGCGCAAAAGGCTGCAAATGCGCGCATGGGCATATTGCAGGTAGAATACCGGATTTTCCTTGGACTGTTTTTTTGCCAGTTCAATATCGAAGTGAAGATGAGAGTCTTTACCGCGCATGATGAAAAAGAGTCTTGTAGCATCTGCACCGACATCATCAATCAAGTCGTCCAGCAGATCGGCATTCCCTTTTCTTGTCGACATTTTAAGGGTTTGTCCATCAACCGTTGTTGTTACAAACTGGTTGATGGCAATTTTGATACGCTCGGTATCATAACCGAGAATCTTGAGAGCCTCAAGAACGTCCGGATATTCATCGATATGATCAGCGCCGAACACATTGACGATCATGTCGTAGCCTCGTTCGTACTTAGTGATGTGGTATGCAATATCGGGTAATCGATAGCTGGGTTCGCCAGACGATTTGATGAGTACCTTGTCCTTTTCCTGACCAAGCTTTGTTGTCAGAAACCAGATAGCTCCGTCATATTCGGTGATGAACTCTTTTTTTCTGAGTTCATCAATGACTCGCTGGTTTGCAGCGATGCCTTGATGATCGGGAGTGTAAAGGGTATGCTCATTGAAAAATGAGTCATGGCGGATGCTGAGACGATCAAGTGTTGTGCGTATTGAGGCAAAAATGATCTCTTCAGCGCTTTTTTTAAAGACAATGAGGTCCGTGTTATTTTCTAGCGTTGTCCCATGATCAGAGTACAGCTTTTCAGCAATCTCCCGGATATATTCCCCTTGGTAATGGGTAGCGGGAAACTCTGTTTCTCTGCCGCAGCACTCCAGGTAGCGGAGTCGTACCGATTCCCCGAGAATCTGCATCTGACGGCCAGCATCGTTGAAATAGTACTCCCGTGTGACTTCATATCCTTGTGTTTCAAAAAGACTGGCAATACAGTCACCGAGCACGCCACCCCGGCCTCGTCCTATGGTCAGGGGGCCGGTTGGATTGGCACTGACGTATTCAACGATAGCTTTTTTCCCCTGACCTATGTTTCCTTTTCCAAATTCATCTCCCTTAAGCAGCACCTGTTCGACAGAGCGCATGATAAAGCGCGGTGTAAGATAAAAGTTGATGAATCCCGCTCCTGCCACCTCAATTCGTGCAACAGTATCTGGAGGAAACGCCAGATATGGGATAATCTCTTGTGCGAGTTCCCGGGGGTTTCGCTGGCACTCTTTTGCCGAAAGCATAGCTATATTTGTCGAAAAGTCTCCGAACTTCCTGTCCGAAGGCTGTTCAAGATGGATCGGTTTGTCAGCGGTCACGCCTGCCGAGCGGAGGGCCCTCTGGATGACAGGAAGAAAGAATTCTAGCATAAGATTCGTTATATAAGTGTCGCTGGTTCTCTCCTGGAGAGCTTTTCAAGAAGATCATCAGGGCGAAGTTGTGTAAAATCGTCGATAATCTGTACAATATTCTCAAAACTGCTGAATGCTTCGGCACTGTTTGTCGTCGTTAAAGCAACGCAATGCATGCCCGCCTTTTGCGCGGCTTCAACTCCGGGTAGGGCATCCTCAAAAACAATACAAGCAGAAGGAGGAACGTCAAGGAGTTCTGCAGCACGTAAAAAAATGTCAGGCTGGGGTTTGCCGCAGGGAACCTGAAACGGGTCAACAACAGCCTGAAACTTTTCAGTAAGGTTCAGGATGCCGAGAACATAATCAATATTTTTTGGACTGGCGCCAGTGCCAATTCCAAGAAGTACTTTTCGGGCTTCAGCTGCATCAAGAAACGCATCAAGTCCTGCCAATGGTTTAATAAGCTCGCGAGAGGTGACTCGGTAAAGAAAATCCTTGAGCTCTGTAAGCCGGGCAGCCTCAGCTTCACTGATGTTCGGATCGAGAAAGTAGCGGAGCACGTCAAGGCCTTTCATGCCAGCCGTTTCTACCAAGTAGCGTTCAGCATCAAGTCCTTCAAGACCGAAATCTCTGAAAAGCTGAACCCAGGAGTCAGCATGAAGGCGCATATTATCGGTCAGCACCCCATCCATGTCAAAGATAAAGGCGTGTTTTCTGTTGTTCAGCATTTAACTTGTCCGTAATGGGTGGAGGCGGTTGTTTCGCCAAGTCTCATGGCAGTTCTCACCTCCTGCATGGTATGGTTGGCAATGAGCCGCGCCTTAACTTCGCCTTCAAAGAGAATATCTTTTACAAGATCGATATTCGTTTCATAAGAGTGGCGTTTTTCAATCAGCGGAGCAAGATCGTGCGAAATATTTGTGGCGCAGAGTCTTTTGCAGTCCACACAGCCAAGCGTCCCCGCGCGGCAATCTTCTTCTACAGACAAGAGTTGATCAGGAGAAGTAAATTTGGCATGATAACTGAATACTGTGCAAATCTCGGGGTGCCCCGGGTCATTTTTTCGTATTTTTTGGGTATCTGTTACTGCTGTCCGCATTTTTTTCAGAACCTCATCAGGCCCGTCAGCCAGCAGAATGGTATTGCCGATTGACTTTGACATTTTAGCTTTTCCGTCGAGACCGACAAGACGTGAAAATTTTGTTATCTTTGGGGCCGGTTCAGCAAACACCTCTCCGAGAACAGGGTGAGGGTACTGGTTGTTGAATTTACGTGCAATCTCTCTGGTAATTTCAACATGGGGGATTTGATCCTCACCCACAGGAACGACATTGCCTTTGTAGAGGAGAATATCTGCCGCCTGGAGAACAGGGTAGCCAAGGTGGCCGTAGATCAACGAATCCATATTCAGATCGCGCACCTGCTCCTTCAGTGTCGGGTTTCTTTCGAGTCGCGATGAGGTGATCAGCATTGCGAAAATCAGAAACAGTTCGGCATGTTCCTTGACCTGCGACTGGCGAAAAACCGGGCTTTTATCAGGATCAATGCCTGCCGCAAGCCAGTCTATCAACATATCAAGGGTGTGATTGTAGATCTCGCCGGTTTCTAGCGATGTTGTCAGATTATGATAATCGGCAATAAGAAAACATGTTTCATAAGCTCTTGAACCGTTATCTTGAAGCAGATTCTGCTGCTCAACCCAACTTTCAAGGGCTCCGGTATAATGTCCGAGATGGAGTTTGCCGGTCGGGCGCATTCCGCTTAAAATCCGCTGTGTTTCCATAAAAATAGCTATTGCCCCATCAACCGGCAGCGAGAGCGGCTGTTTCAGGCAGGGTCGTTGAGTTTTTCCTGTTAAAGCGTTCGATGTTTCGGAAGTTATAACAGTTGACAGAAAGATAAAAGGTATTTGTTTGTTTTTTGTTTTCAGCGCGCTATGTAGTATATTTGCAAACTTGTTTTCGTTTCATGTCAGGAGAATAGGAATTCGAAAACATGCCTCTTTGGAGAGTAAGTCCTATACAACGTTCAGTTGCCCAACCATGTCAGATCCGGAAGGAAGCAGCATCCGGTAATTTGAGTGTGTGATATAGTCAGCTTACTCTCCTTTTTTTATTCCCGATATTCTTTAATCCCGTCAGGCGCAGTTATGCCGTCAGAAGGCAAGGATTTTCCTGAACTGACCAGAATCAGGAATCAAGATCGAGAACGACAAGACCGGGATCGTAATGATTCGAGGCGGAGTTCCTGGGTCAAGGTTGAGTTTATCGGGAGATGACCTCAATCTTGACTTTGGCGGTGCCTTTTTCGAAGAATCCCAGTCGTTTTGCTGCTTCTGTGCTCAAATCTATAACGCGGTCATCAACAAAAGGCCCCCTATCATTGACCCGGACAATAATTGATGTGCGGGTATCAAGATTCGTAACCTTTACAAGAGAGGGTAGAGGGAGATATTTGTGTGCTGCGCTTGGCTTTGCGGGGTCGAAAATTTCGCCGTATGCTGTTAACTGTCCATTATGCTGATCAAGGGTTTCCTGGCCGTACCATGAAGCAATACCGATTTCTTCGTAACAGATTGCCTCATCATAGCTCATAGGAACGTACATCTTGCCGTCGATGATATAAGGTGTATTTTTTATTTTTCCCTGCCGGTAAGCCTCTTCGGGTGAAATGCCGGAGAAGTCAAGCCTTGAAGATGAGCACGAGCTGAGAACCAGAGGCAAGATCAAAGATCCTATCAGTACAATCTTGCGCATTGTTCGGTTTCTTGTTTAATTATTTTCTGTTAAACATAGCTATTTAACGGGAATTTCCATTATTTACTTGTATTTTTCACAGCTTGGTATTCGACAGTCGATTTGGTGGTATGCTTGTTTCTCTGAGATTTATGTAGAATTTTGAATGTTATCATGGTTGGCCAACACAACGCGAGGAACTCTTATGGCGTTCTTATTCTTCATGGTTTTACGGCGACGCTGGATAGTGTAGCAGCATTATATGCGCCTCTAAAGGAGCTTGGAATTCCGGTAAGCATGCCTCTGCTTGCAGGCCATGGTGCATCATCACCTGAGGCACTCCGGGGCGTTGGTTGGGAAGCATGGATGGTGGATGCTGATAAGGCGATGCAACAACTGATGCTTAAGGCTGAGCGGGTTATTGTGATTGGTCACAGTATGGGGGCTATCCTCTCCCTGAATCTTGCCATCAGATATCAGGGCAAAATTGATTCCCTCATACTGGCGGCATCGGCAATAAAGCTTGTTTCCGTGTTCGCCCCAGGCCGTCCCCTCCATTTTGCCGCATCATTTGTCAGCAAGATCATCAAGAATTGGGAGCTTCATTCTCTTTATTCCGGGCAGCAGAGTATTCCGCATTATACATGGGTGCCAACAGATGCGATTATCTCCTGTTTTGAGCTGATCAAGCACAGTCAGCCATTGCTTGGTTTTGTAACCGTACCAATGCTGATTTTGCATTGCCGTCATGAAAAAACAGTTCTTCCTGAAAGTGCAACGATAGTGTACAACAGGGTTGCCACTGAGCCCTCGGCCAAATCTATTGTATGGCTTGAGTATTCAGGGCACCAGATGTTTTGTGATTGTGAAAAAGAGAAAGCAATTCAGACGATTATTGACTACGTTTCGGCCAGAATCGGGAGAAACAGGGAGAGCGGTGATACAGTTTATTGATCTGAGCCATACGATTGAGCCAGGTATGTCCTGCTATCCGGGGACCCCGGGCCCTGTTTTTCAGTCACACTGTTCCATTGAAGAAGAGGGTTTTGCCGAGCAGATTCTCACGCTCTCCTCTCATACAGGAACCCATGTCGATCTGCCTTCCCATATTTTAAAGGATGCTCCCTCCCTTGATATTTTTGGAATTGGACGGTTTGCTGGCAAAGGGCTTGCGATTGATGTTCGAGGAATAGCGGGCCAGGTTATTTCCATAGAAGTGCTTCAGCCAGCCCTTGCTCTCATCAGGGAGTGCAAGTTTTTGCTGCTCTGCACAGGATGGAGCAGATACTGGAATACTTCTGACTATCACGAGGGTTATCCGGTACTTTCTTCTGAGGCCGCACAGTTGTTGAAAGAATATGACCTGAAAGGTGTTGGAGTGGATACGATGTCGGTCGATGCGCCTGACTCATTAACTCTTCCTGTCCACACCATCCTGCTTCAGAATGACATACTTGTCATTGAAAATCTTGCGAAACTTCAGAAGCTTCTGCATCGCCCTTTTATCTTTTGTGGTTTTCCGCTGAAACTTGCAAAAGCTGAAGCATCACCGATCAGAGCAGTTGCTCTTGTTGAAAGCTGATTTTTCTCTTGGATTATAAAAAATAAAATACTACACTGACGCCCACAGGATGTAATCCTCTGTTCTTTCCCATTGAAATAACCATTGTATGAACACTATGCTTTTGTATTCATCCATTACCAAAAAAGTACTCATGGCGTTAGCCGGACTTTTTTTGGTTACCTTTTTATGCGTACATCTCGGTATCAACCTGATGTTGCTGAAAAATGATGGAGGTCGTGCTTTTTCGGAAGCTGCAGCCTTCATGGGCACCAATCCAGTAATCAAACTTGCTGAAATTGTGCTATTTGCAGGATTCCTGCTCCATATCGTTTTTGGCTTGATTGTCTCAGCCCAGAACCGTTCCGCAAGGCCGACAGCCTATGCGAAAAGCAACAGTTCAGAAACCTCGTTCTTTTCCAAATACATGTTTCATACAGGAATCATTGTTTTTATCTTCCTTGCCCTCCATTTTTGTGATTTCTACTTTATTAAAATCGGTCTTGTAGCTCCACCTCCCGGGATTGCAGTGCATGATTTTTACAGTCGCACACTTCTTCTTTTTTCAACTCCCCAGTATTCACTTTTTTACATCGTCAGTTTTATTTTCCTCGGTATTCATCTGAACCATGCTCTTCAGTCAGCGTTTCAGACTCTTGGCTGGAACCACAGCAAGTATACTGATGCGGTAAAGCTCATCGGTTCGGTCTACTCTGTTGTTATTGCCATAGGGTTCAGTATTGTACCTGTCTACGTCTTGTTCTTTCTTCATAAAGTTTAATAATTGATTACGACTCTGTTTTTCGCCGAAAACAACACTCACAACACTTTTCAATGACACGCCTCAACGCCAGAATCCCTGAAGGGCCGGTGGCTGAAAAATGGACTGCCTATAAATCAGGCAGCAAGCTGGTAAACCCTAACAACAAACGCAAACTTGACATCATTGTCATTGGTACCGGTCTTGCCGGCGCCTCTGCTGCCGCATCGCTCGGGCAGCTCGGTTACAATGTCAAGGTGTTCTGTTATCAGGATACACCGCGCCGTGCTCACAGCATCGCTGCTCAGGGTGGAATCAACGCCGCCAAAAATTATCCAAACGACGGTGACAGTGCTTACCGCCTTTTTTACGATACCATCAAAGGTGGCGATTACCGGGCGCGTGAAGCCAACGTCTATCGTTTGGCTCAAGTCAGCAATCAAATTATTGACCTTTGCGTCGCACAGGGAGTGCCATTTGCCCGCGAGTACAGCGGCCTTTTGACCAACCGCTCGTTCGGTGGTGCACAGGTCTCAAGAACTTTTTATGCAAGAGGTCAGACCGGTCAGCAATTGCTTCTGGGAGCATACAGCGCCTTAAGCCGCCAGATTGCAGCAGGCACGGTCAAGCTGTACAATCGTCGTGACGTTCTTGACATGGTGCTTGTCGATGGAAAAGCTCGCGGAATCATTGCCCGTAACCTGGTAACCGGCGAAATAGAGCGACATGCCGCCCATGCGGTTGTTCTTGCCAATGGTGGCTATGGCAATGTCTTTTTCCTCTCTACCAACGCAATGGGTTCCAACGTTACCCCGGCATGGAGTGCATACCGGAAAGGCGCAATGTTTGCCAACCCTTCGTTTACCCAGATTCATCCGACTTGTATTCCCGTGCATGGGGATGCCCAGTCCAAGCTGACCCTGATGAGTGAAAGCTTGCGCAATGATGGCAGGATATGGGTTCCGGCCAACATGGCGGACGTTGAAAAATTGAGAAAAAAACAGATCAAGCCCTCGGATATTCCGGAAGCCAACCGCGATTATTATCTCGAGCGACGCTATCCTGCGTTTGGCAACCTTGTGCCCAGAGATGTGGCTTCACGGGCCGCCAAAGAGCGCTGCGATGCGGGTTATGGAGTTGGTGCGACCGGTGTGGCCGTGTTTCTTGACTTTGCCGATGCGATTAAACGGAAAGGACATGATGCAATAGACTCTCTTTATGGCAACCTTTTCCAGATGTATGAGCAGATTGTAGCAGAGAGTCCTTATGATACCCCGATGATGATCTATCCTGCTGTTCATTATACCATGGGAGGACTTTGGGTGGATTATGAGCTGATGACGACGATTCAGGGGCTCTACGCCATCGGAGAATGCAATTTTTCTGACCATGGAGCTAACCGGCTGGGGGCTTCGGCGCTTATGCAGGGCCTGGCTGATGGTTATTTTGTGCTTCCCTATACCATTGGGAACTATCTGGCAAACGAAATTCATACCCCCCGGTTTGACACGGCCTCTTCCGAATTTACCATTGCCGCTCAGTCGGTTACCGATCGCCTGAAACAAATTAAAAACAGCGGTGGGAAGGAGTCGGTCGACAGTTTCCATCGTCGCCTCGGCAAAATCATGTGGGAGTATTGCGGGATGGCCCGAAACGATGCAGGCCTTACCAAAGCGCTTGCTCTTCTTTCGGATTTACGTCAAGAGTTCTCTCTTGGGGTTAAAATTCCTGGCGGACTGGACGAATACAATCCCGAAATCGAAAAAGCTTGCCGGGTTGCGGATTTTATTGAGCTCGGAGAACTCATGGTGCGTGATGCCCATCAGCGCAGGGAGTCTTGCGGTGGTCACTTCAGGGAGGAGTATCAGACGAGTGAGGGCGAAGCATTGCGCAATGATGATGAGTTCGCCTTTGTTGGCGCATGGGAATACCAGGGGCGTGATGCTGCGGCAGGGCTCCATCGCGAGGAACTTCAATTCAACGAGATCAAGCTCTCCCAGCGGAGCTATAAATAACAGGTTATTATGAACTTCACGCTGAAAATCTGGCGACAGAAAAACGTTACGGCTAAAGGTGAGATGGTTTCCTATGATGTTTCAGGGATCTCGCCCGACAGCTCTTTCTTTGAAATGCTTGATACCCTGAACCAGAACCTCATCACGACCGGCGGTGATCCAGTTGCGTTTGATCATGACTGTCGGGAGGGTATCTGCGGTACGTGCAGCCTCTTTATTAACGGGCGTCCTCATGGACCGGCCAAGGGAGTTACTACCTGCCAGCTTCACATGCGCGCGTTCAAGGATGGTGATACTATCTTTATTGAACCCTGGAGGGCAAAGGCATTTCCCGTCATAAGAGATCTTATTGTCGACAGGAGTGCGCTCGACAAGATCATCCAGGCCGGAGGGTATGTTTCGGTTAATACTGGCGGGGTTCCGGATGCCAATACCATTCCCGTGCCAAAAGAGAAGTCGGATGCGGCATTTGATGCTGCAACTTGTATTGGTTGTGGTGCTTGTGTGGCGGCCTGTTCCAATGCAGCAGCCATGCTGTTTATCGGCGCCAAGGTCTCACATCTCGCGTTACTTCCACAAGGAAGGGTTGAGGCCGCAACGCGGGTCCAGAAGATGGTCGCCTGTATGGATGAGCAAGGTTTTGGTAACTGCAGCAACACTTATGCCTGTGAATTTGACTGTCCTAAAGGCATCTCTGTCGCCAATATCGCCCGCATGAACCGTGAGTTTCTTGGGGCCAAGCTATTTGCTGAAAAGGAAAGGGTTATTAAAGAGTCGCTTTAAGACTGACAAAACCGGCTCCAGGTCTCTTTTTAGCAGGCATGGGCCGGTTTTTATGGGAACAGCAATTCTCCCACACCTCCCACAAAAAACCATAGTCACAGAAAAATCAGCGTTGTATGACGTAATACTCGCGATTGTATTATTGGTGCTTACTGCCTGAATTCCCGGGTATTCCCTTTACCGAGCTGGAGCGCGCTGTTCCCAAGAGGCTTTTGCTCCGAAAAACAGTAAAATCAGGTTACGGCAAAAAGGTGCATGTATTTCTTGCTGCATCCTTTGGTCGGGAGGAGAATAACTTCCTGTATCCCGATAAGCGTTTATTTAATGTGGTGTCTTGTGTTTGGATCGCTGACCATGAAGGCGACGGCATTGGAGACCTCTTCATCGGTCAGAACAGCATTGCCTCCTTTTGGCGGCATCGCGCCGGTAGTACCATCAAACCCCTGTATCGATTTATTGACAATGACCTCAAACCCCTGAGTCATTCGCTCTTTCCATGCGGCATTGTCTCCAGGTTTCGGTGCCCCCGCCACACCAGCGTCATGGCAGCCGGCACAATTTGCATCATACACTCGTTTGCCCAGGGCAAGCTTCTGCTCAGCTAACATTTCGGACTTGGATTCGGTAGACTCCTCATTGTCTGTTTGCTTTTCAGGAGCGCAGGCGCCGAAACAAAGCAAGCCCGCAGCAAATACCGGCATGAGTGATTTTAAGGTCATCGTCGTGATACAAACAGATTTTTTAGGGCTCGAATACTAAATATCGTAGATAGTTTAATAATTATCCATCATAAGGCAAAACGTTTTTTTACTGGCCTTTGTTTCTTTTTGTGGCCGGTGTTTCAAGGTGGTAAACCAACACTTATCTCGGTTGCAGTTCCTCTCTTTCGTCGCAGAAATGTTGCTCATTTGTTTGCAATTGTTAAAATCCATATTATCACTCACCTGTCATTTATTTTCAGAAAGGATATTCAGTTATGAGAGCATTGACCCGATCTGTCGCAATGATGATGCTCTGCGGAATGTTTTTGCAAATAAACAGCGTTTTGATCTGTTTCGGGCTTTTTGCCTACAATCAAAAAGTGATTGCCGAAACCCTTTGTGAAGGAAAGGTGATGGACTGTTCTGGTCACTGTTTCTTGCTGAAAAAAATTAATTCGGCGAACGATATCGAGTCGGCGCCAACCGGAAAAAAGGCATCAACCAAAACATTGGAAGAGCTGCTTAATGCCATGTCGGCGGCGCTGCCCAAACTTCAGCTTGCTCTTCACCGTCTATCAGGGGATAATACGTTTACCTCTGCACGGGCGTCTTTTTTACCTGACGGCGTCAAGCTCCGAATCGACCATCCCCCAAAAGCATAGCTTCATCTTGTTGTCTTTTCAGAGTGCTACCGCATAACCTCTGCGATAATGTGCAGTAACGGGATTGTTTATTGCTTCAGATATTTTCGTATTCAAAATTATTGAAAAGCGTGTATCTCTCTTTGCTCAAGGTAAGGCATGATATCTTTACAGGTGGTCGAACCGATCAGATGCCCGGTTATGCCTTGCTCTTTCCGCGATAGGGGTCTTTGAAAAAGGGACCTCAATGACGTGAAAATCTTTATCAATTATTTATTGATTCGCTCAATACACCATAAATATGGAATCAAAAAAAATTATAAAACCACTTGTTCTGCTGTTATTAGTTTCGGCAGAGCCCTTGTCAGCGTATGCTCAGGAGGCAATAAGCCCGGAAACGGTTGTTACTGCACCGTCAGAAAAAGTCGGTGAATCATTGGTCTCAAAACGCCTGAAAAGCAGTGATACCGCCTCGCTGCTTGATGGGGTGCCTGGTGTTGCTCTGGCGACAGGCGGAGGTGTTTCGAGTCTGCCGGTGGTCCGGGGACAGGCGGACGACCGCGTACTGGTTTATGTCGACGGCATGTGTCTTACCTCGGCCTGTGCCAACCACATGAATCCTCCGCTCTCCTATATCGCCCCTTCCACCGTGAGCAGTATCGGGGTGAAAGCCGGTGTGACGCCGGTCAGTTATGGCGGCGACAACATTGGAGGTATCATCCTTGTTGCATCAGCTCAGCCCCGGTTCGCCTATGCCGGTGAAGGGCTCAAAGAATCGGGAAGTGTTTCAACCTACTATCGAAGCATTAACCACAGTACCGGCGCAGCATTTTCGGGTGCCATAGCGTCCAGCAACGTCAGTTTCGGAGTGACCGGATCCATCGATCACGCGAATGACTACAAAGATGCTCATGGCAAGACGGTGACCTCCTCCTATTACGAATCGCGTAACATCGGAGCTACCCTGGCCGTCAAAGGTGACCGCAGCCTGTTGACATTGAAAGCCGGGCACCAATTTATTCCAGCTCAGGGATTTGTCAACCAGTGGATGGACATGGTTGAAAACAACGCCTCGCTCTTCAATCTTCGCTACAAGAGTGATTATGACTGGGGTAAACTTGATGCCATGGCATACTGGCAGAATACATACCACAAGATGAATTCAGGTGAAGACAAATTGCCAATCAATCTGAGAATACCAGTAACGATGCCTGATATGCCGATGGAGACTCGGGGTATAGACACCGGTTATTCATTGAAGATGGATATTCCGTTTGCAGAGACAAACATCCTGCGGCTCGGCAATGAGTTCCATCGTTTCAGTCTTGACGACTGGTGGCCGCCTGTGTCCGGCAGCACGACGATGTCACCCGATACGTTCATGAACATCAACGACGGTCGTCGTGACAGGTACGCGTTTTTTGCCGAATGGGAGTCGAGGTGGAACAAGAATATGACGACCATTATTGGTGTCCGCAACGAACAGGTGAGGATGGATGCCGGAGATGTGCAGGGATACAATACAAGCGTGACTTATATACGTGATGCCGATGCATTTAATGCCCAGGATCATGCCCGCAACGACAGTAATTGGGATCTAACCGCACTTGCCAGATTCGAGCTTACTCCGACAGGCACCTATGAAGTGGGTTATGCTCGCAAGACCCGCTCACCCAATCTCTATGAGCGTTATGCCTGGTCAACAAGCTGGATGTGCAGCGGCATGGTCAACTGGTTTGGTGATGGCAATGGTTATGTGGGGGATTTGAGCCTCAGACCGGAAGTGGCCCATACGCTGAGCATCTCGGCAGACTGGCACGACAGCTCGCGAAAAAGCTGGGAGTTGAAGGTGACGCCATACTATACTTATGTCAATGACTACATTGGCGTGCAAGTATATAATACACAGAAATGGGTATGGACAGGAGGCAGTGAAACCCGCAACATCCTCAAGTTTGTCAATCATGACGCCAGATTTTACGGTCTGGATATTTCAGGGAAACTTGCTCTGTGGGACAATAGCGCTCTTGGTTTAGGACAAATCCGGGGCAGTTTAGGGTACGTGCATGGTGAAGACCTTAATACGAGCAGCAGTCTCTACCATATCATGCCCCTGAATGGCTTTCTTTCACTGGAACAGAGTATTGCCGGATGGAGTAATGCTGTGGAGATTCAGCTCGTTAGTACGAAGTCCAATACCGACCCGCTTCGTTTTGAACCACAGACCGCAGGCTATGCGCTGGTTAATCTGCGTACGGCGTACCAGTGGAAAAATCTGCGGATTGATCTGGGCGTTACAAATATATTCGATACGTTCTATTATCTCCCGCTTGGCGGAATCAACTATGATAACTTTCTGGACAGTAAACTGCCGCCCAGCACGAAAAGGGCAGCCAATTTTGAGCCGCTGTCTGGTCAGGGTCGTTCATTTAACATCGGGTTAACACAGAGCTTCTGACCTGCACTGCACTGCACGGCAGGCCACTTGTACGGCGCTGTTGCATAATGAACAGGAAATCATCTTCATGGACAGGAAAACTCTCTGTATTCTGCCCTGTCCTGAAGGTGAGTGCCAGGGAATGGAAAACAGTTGCTTTTCTTCATTATTAAACGTGAATGTAAGCCATGAAAAACGTTTGTCGCTTTCTTATTATTGCTGTTATTGTTTTACCCCTGACAACGTCTGCCGCAAGTGCCAGGGCAGTTGATGACGCTAAAAGCTATTATTCCAGCGCAGAAGAAAAGTTCGGGAGTGGTGATTATCAGGGCGCCATAGCGGACGACAACAAAGCCATCGAGCTTGATCCCTCTTATGCAGAAGCCTACACCGGTCGTGCGGCCGCAAAATTCCGCATGGGTGATAAACCGGGCGCCATTGCTGATTATACCAGGGCGATAGAACTTGATCCGAAATCTGCTGAGGCATTGAACAACCGGGGCACAGCAAAATCAGATCTTGGTGATAAACAGGGAGCTATAGCGGATTTCACCCGAGCGATTGAGCTTGACCCCTCTTTTGTTCCGGCATACATGAATCGGGCATCAGAAAAGCTTGATATGGGTGATCAGCAGGGAGTTATAGCTGACATAGTGGCGGCAGCCAAACGTGGTCATGAAGGCGCTCAACAATGGCTGATCAGTAACGGAGTTTCCGGTTGGTGACATTTTCTTTTCCCGGATCCAGAGTTGTTGTGAATCTTTTACCTTGCTTCTCTGTTGGCAGTTACAAGTTGTTTGACGCTGTTGAATACTGTTCGTTTGGAAATTACTGAATAAAAGTGTAGTTGATAGCATATTGGTCACGAAAATGGTGTAAGAACAGAACCACAGGGTTTGGTTTACAGACTGCATGGATGAGCAGTCAGTCTGTAGAATTTTGGTTTGCCTCCCTGAAGGTTCAATTTCAAGTTTATGGAAATACTCTTTCTTTTTGTTCTGATTATTATAAACGGTCTTTTCGCCATGTCGGAAATCGCGCTGGTAACGGCAAAGCGTTCGCGCCTGTCAAAACTGGCTGAAGATGGAGACAAATCAGCGGGTGTTGCCTTGAGGCTAGGTCATGATTTGACCAGCTTTCTTTCAACGATCCAGATTGGCATTACCTCTATCGGCATTCTTAATGGTATCGTGGGCGAGGGAGCTCTTGCAGGCCCTCTGGCAGTCTGGTTGCAGTCATTCGGTATGAGTGTTGAGTCGAGCCATATACTTTCAACCGTAGTTGTTGTCGTGTCGATTACCTACGTTACTATTGTTATTGGAGAACTTGTTCCAAAGCGTCTTGGTCAGTTGAATCCTGAAAGAATTGCCTGCCTGGTTTCTCGTCCCATGTTTACCATTTCGACGATAACCCACCCTTTCGCCAGGCTGCTTTCGGCATCGACACATACGATTCTTCGTCTTATGGGGACCTATCCGCAGACGATGCCGAGTGTTACTGAGGAGGAGATTCATGCCATGCTTGAAGAGGGGTCGGAAGCTGGCGTGATTGAACAGCACGAACATGAAATGGTGCGCAATGTCTTTCGACTTGATGACCGTCAGCTTGGGACATTAATGGTTCCCAGAGCAGACATTGTCTTTCTGGATGTGTCCCGTCCTCTGGAAGAGAACATTCTGCGGGTCACGGAGTCAGAACACTCCCGTTTTCCGGTTTGCAATGGTGGGCTTCAGTCGCTGCTTGGCGTGGTTAATGCCAAACAGCTTTTGTCGAAGACCCTGAAAGGCAGGTTGACGGAATTTACCTCGCAGTTGCAGCCATGCGTGTATGTGCCTGAAACGCTAACCGGTATGGAGTTACTTGATCATTTTCGGACATCGGGCACCCAGATGGTCTTTGTCGTAGACGAATACGGTGAAATTCAGGGACTGGTTACCCTTCAGGATATGCTTGAGGCGGTCACCGGAGAATTTGTTCCCCGCAATCTTGAGGATTCATGGGCAGTGCAGCGTCAGGATGGCTCATGGCTGCTCGACGGGCTTATTCCTGTTCCCGAGCTTAAAGATACGCTTGAGTTAAAGAGTGTTCCAGATGAAGACAAGGGGCTTTATCATACGCTCAGTGGTTTGATGATGTGGCTCCTTGGCCGTATGCCGCAGACTGGTGACGTTGTGATCTGGGAAAACTGGAACCTTGAAATTGTAGACCTTGATGGCCAGAGGATCGATAAAGTGCTTGCATCGAAAATCACTGAACCCCAAAAGCAAGAAGCTGGTAACTCAGAACAGACTCCTCATGCTGAATGAACGGCACCTCAATGAACGATTTGGCGTTAAGCTCGCAGAGGATGATGCAGGTCGAGGGTAGTTTCAGCCCCGCCAGGGCAGCGTGTTGGTTGGTAGCAGGGGTTCAAACCCCGGGTATGATTAACAATTTAAATGGGTAACCAGTTATGGAACATCAGAATCCAGATTGTTTGTTTTGCCGGATAGTGCGCGGAGAGATCCCCGCTAAAATTGTCTATCGCAACGATCATGTGCTTGCCTTCAGGGACATTTCTCCTGTTGCTCCGCAGCATGTTCTTATCATTCCGCTCAAGCACATTGCCTCTCTCAGCAATCTCACTCCGGAAGATGAAGCGATAGCCGGACACATTCTTCTTGCTGCCGGGACAGTGGCAGAAATCCTTGGTATCAGAGAGTCAGGCTACAGGGTCGTTTTTAATTCCGGCGCTGATGCCATGCAGAGTGTTTTTCATATTCACGGCCATTTGATTGGCGGAAAACCTATGGGTTGGCCTCCCTTTCCCGGCTAGTCCTGGCATGCATCACTTGATAACCCTGCAATTATTTGTTGTTCCTTGCTGTTATATAGGTTACAATTAGTCCGGTTTTTATTTTTTGAGTTTAATGAGATGAAGCGATGCGTTTATCTGAATTAAAAGTTGGCGACAAGGCTGAAGTGACGGCGGTAAAGGCTGAGAGCGCAACGCGCAGAAGGATTATGGACATGGGCCTGATAAAAGGGACTCGATTCAGGGTGGTCAGAGTGGCGCCGCTTGGCGACCCGATGGAAATTTCTTTCAAGGGACTTTATCTGGCCATGAGAAGAAATGAGGCCGAAGGGATTTTGGTTGAAAAACAGTCTGGCTGAAGTACGGAGTGATGATATGAGTGAAGGTAAAGAGATTCGTATTGCGCTTGCAGGGAATCCAAACTGCGGAAAAACCTCGCTTTTCAATGCACTGACCGGTGCTCATCAAAAAGTCGGAAATTTTTCAGGAGTTACGGTTGAAAAGCATGAAGGGTATCTCGATTACAAGGGGTATCGGATTGTGGTCGTTGATCTGCCGGGAATTTACTCTCTCACGCCCTACTCCCCGGAGGAAATTGTCACCAGGGAGTATCTCATTAAGGAACCCCCTCATGTTGTGGTCAATGTGCTTGAGGGGCCAAACCTTGAGCGCAATCTTATTTTGACAACGCAGCTCATGGAGCTCGAAGTTGATTTCCTTGTCGCACTCAACATGATCGATGAAGTTGAGGAAAAGGGTATTGTCATTGAGATAAAGCAGTTGCAGAAGCTTCTCGGCTGCCATATTATTCCGACCTCGGCGAAAAAGAGTACCGGGATTGATTCACTTCTTGATCATGTTATCCGAGTCTCCCGAAAAGAGATTGAAATCCAAAAAAACAAGCTTTTTTTTCGACCTGAAGTTGAGTCATCGGTGGAAAAAATTACCGATATGCTCACTCATCAGCCTGAACTCGTCGGATACAATGCTCGATGGCTTGCCATAAAGCTTCTTGAGAACGATCGGGAAGTCTATCACGAGGTTCAACGCTATCCGGTATGGGTCAAGGTTGAGCTTGCCCTTCAGGATGCGCTCAGGGAGGCGGAACGGCTGCATGATTCTGAGCCGGAGATGCTCATTACTGAAGATCGCCACGCCTTTATTCGCGGCGCCATACAGGAGTGCGTCCGGCAACCGGGAGGCGCAAAGGCCACCGCCAGCGATTATATTGACATGGTGGTGCTCAACAGGGTACTTGGGCTGCCGATCTTTTTACTGGTGGTCTGGGCGATCTTTCAGTTGACCTTTACCCTTGGCTCGCCTCTTATGGGCGGCCTGCAGTTTCTTTTTGGTATTATTGCATCAACTCTTGCGCCTCTTCTTCCCAATGAGACGCTTCGCTCGATTGTCATTGACGGCATTATTGCCGGCGTTGGAGGCGTTCTGGTCTTTCTTCCCAATATTGTCTTGCTCTTTATCGGGCTCTCTTTTCTGGAGGCATCAGGCTATATGGCGCGCGCCGCTTTTGTGATTGACCGGGTCATGCACCGTTTCGGTCTGCATGGCAAATCCTTTATCCCGATGATTACCGGGTTTGGATGCTCCATTCCGGCTATGATGGCGACCAGGACGCTCAAAAGTCGTACAGACAGGCTGGTCACCATCATGATCATTCCCTTCATGAGTTGCGGCGCCAAACTTCCGGTTTATGTGTTGCTGACGGCTGCTTTTTTTTCGCCCGATGTCGCAGCCAACGTCATGTTCGGTATTTATCTTCTCGGCATCATTGTTGGTCTCTGGACGGCATTGATCCTGAAAAAAACGGTGATGAAGAGCGATTCCGAGCCATTTGTCATGGAATTGCCGCCCTACCGCTGGCCGACCTTCACCTCCGTATTTTTCCAGGCTAAGGTAAAAGCGTTGATGTACCTGAAAAAAGCCGGGACGCTGATTTTAAGCGCGGTCATCATTATCTGGGCTGTCAGTAACTATCCTCGTAATGGTGCTCTTGAGGCAAAGCTTTCCTCAGAAAGTCTCACTATTGCCGGAAGTGGGGTGGATGCTGCTGAAAAGAAGAGACTCACGCGAGACCTTGACCTGCGCATCAAGTCGGAGCAGCTTGAGTATTCTCTGGCGGGAAGGGCGGGTAAAGTTCTTGAACCCCTGATCCGGCCTCTCGGTTTTGACTGGAGGATTGGCATTGCCCTTGTGACCGGTCTGGCAGCCAAGGAGGTCGTCGTTTCGACACTGGGTACCATTTACTCCATTGGGCAAAGCGATGGAGGGCCGGTTGAGCTGAAATCAATTCTCCGACACGACCCGTCATTCAGCAAAGCAACGGCGTTAAGTCTTATGGTATTTGTGTTACTCTATATTCCCTGTGTCGCAGCAATCGGGGTGATGAAAAAAGAGGTCGGACGCTGGCGGCCTGTGCTTCTTTATTCAGCCTACTCTCTTTCCGTAGCGTGGGTACTATCGTTCGTCGTCTATCGGCTTGCGCTGATCATGCTGTAGACAAGTTACCAGAATAACGGCTGCATATTGTCGTCAAGGCAAAAGTCAATGCAGACAGTCCGCACAGAAAGGCGATGTATTCAGAGTGTTTTTCCGGGGTCTGATTTCTCCGGCAACAATGTTGTTGTTCATGTCGGCGAACTGCCAAGACCATAAGCCTCTGCGCAAAAAAACACCAATCTCTCGTGACAGGCAAATAACTCAGGAGTCGCCTTGAACATTTCGGTAAAAAACAGGGAGAGCCGTCCTGCGTCCTCTTCATACTCATGGTTAACGGCATTGCGTATTTCTCGAATCATCTTCCAGCGCTCTACCGACTCCAACACCTTGAGCTTTTCCATAAAAGCCAATACTGAACCAAAACGCTCGACTTCAACCTCTTCTTCAATGGCTATCGCTCTCATGGTCTTCCCGAGATGCTCCTGAAACTCGCTGAACCGTACACGAAAAGCAGCGAGCATTTCGTGCTGCTCCATGCTCATGGCCTGCCAATTCGTCACAGGAAAGATTTCGCTGCACCGCTCAAAAGAGTGCGCCAGATAGTCACGCATACGCTGCACATGATCCAATTGCCTTGCAATAAGGCGCAAATGCTCGGTCATAAGAGAACCCCCTTCTTTTTTGCGATATGATAGATTGGTTCATCCTTCACATGATCATTAACAACCAGATCAACGTGCAGGTCTAAACTCTCTTCGATAGATATTTTACAGTGCAGTGCCGCCATTGGCGCATTACTCTGCGTCGTCTCCACATACAAGTCCACATCTCCACCTCGCCGCGTATCGTCAACGCGCGAACCGAACAACCATACTTTAGCATCGGCGCCGAAGTTTTGCCGGGTTGCCTGAAGTATGTGCTGCTGTTGTATATCGCTGAGTCTCATAACGTTTTTATTCATCCGATAGAATTTGCAAGAGAGAATTATCAAAAGGGGCTACCAATTTCAGAGATGTATTCTGCAATATACCTGACATCATGATCTGAAATGCTCCATCGGTATCACAAAAGCCTTTCTCGTATTTTTTACAGTTGATGGCGAGTCGAAATTCGATAAAGCAGGTGCTCCCGATCCGCCTCTTCGTCAATGGCTACAGCTCTCATGGTCCTATCAAGATATTCCTGATATCCACTGAACCGGAGAGATCGGCTTGCAGAACCATGGCAGCTCATTTACACAACCATATTATTCGGAATACATCTGCTGGCGGCGGAATGCTCTACAACTGAATAACTGGTAATGCCAAACAATACTGCATAAGGTTTGAATTTCCGCCGGAACTGCTCATTCAATAACTGGATATCAGGTTTCTGTGCTCTGTCACAATGCACAATAGTGACCACATGAAATTTGGTGTGATCATCAGGAACAAAAGGAAAGCAAGGATTGAGATTGACGGAATAGGGATAGCAATGTTTACAGGCCAGAAACATACAGACACTGTCAATGGCCTTTTTCACCATATCCCGGGACTTCTGTTCAATCGTCTCTGATGCAGTCAAAGAAGCTGACGAGTAATCTTTCAACTCCATTAACCAATAAACATTGCTGCCAGCATCATACCAGCAGGCATCCATCTCTTTGAAATGATTCCCTGAGAGAGCTTTATATCCTGCACAGGATGAAAAACGAAAGAAATTCCCGTCAAGAAAATCCAGTGTTATGTTGCTTTCAGTAAATTTTGGCATAATCAACACCTTATAATGCTAAATCAAGCTTCACCTCTTCGTCAGACATCCTGATCGCTTCATCCGAAATGGGATTCTCCGGAAACTCATTTTTCAGATCATACACAGCATAAGCAAGTGACCGCCCCCTCTCTCGACTCAGTGAATAGCAGTTTGTTGTTACGTTATCCCGTCTTGCAGAAAGATGCAGTTGTTTTAAAACAAAATAGTTATGAGTGGCAAGAAATATCTGGATACCTGATTTTGCCATCAGCATAAGCATTTCAACCAGCTCTCTTGCCGCTTCAGGGTGCAGCGTCGTTTCAGGTTCATCCAAGAACAGCAACGAGTTTGCATTGAGTTGCCGATTACGAATCAGGGTGGTCAGTATCCCGATCTTTTTGACTCCCTCTGCGGTGAGCTGGATAGGAAACTCGGTGTTCCCTTTTTTGAAGAGGAAATCATCATCATTTTGCTGCTCAATCTGCCCCTCAAAAAGATCCTCAAGCCTTTTATTGACATCCTTGAGTTCGGCAGTAATATTCCCTCGTTGTGCCGGAATCACCAATGCCCTGATTAAATCAAGATACGTATCGTCAAAGCCTGGCATCTCCAGATTATCCCGCGTTGCTCTTATGGCTTTTAACGAGGTGAGTACCTCTTTTGCCGGAATAAACAAACAGCGAAAGTATTCTGAAATCGGCTTTATACTTTTCTGGCAATCCACAATGGTGTTGGTTGTAGAGTCGCCGAAAGTAAAATGCAGGCGGTCTTCATAAGACAACTCAGCATGTTTAAACTCAATATCCACAGAGAGTTTTTCTTTTGTGATTTTACTCACCAGCTCACCCAACCCTTTCTTGCCCGGCTGAAAAGTATCCAACAATTTTTCAGCCAACAGCTTTTTAAGTTCAACATCGCTGTTTTGCGACCGTCGGCTGTAAATATCAACGGTTTTTGCTGCGCCGTACAGCAATTTCAGCAAAGCCGTTTTGCCGGTATCATTTTTCCCGATAATGACATTTACGGATGCAAATTCTTTACTCTCGAATTTGCTGTAGCCCATAAAGTTTTCAAGGGTTATTGACTTGATCATTCTTTATTGGAGATGATTAAAAATTGACGGCCATAGTGATTCCATACAATTCCATTCCGTTTACTTGATCATTTGACGATCAATTCCCAAACAGCACATCTGACATATACCGTCGTTGCTGCCAATTCTATCTTTTGCGGAACAGGACTCGCCATCACTGCCTGATTTGCTTGAAAAGTTTCAATGGCGTAGCAACTGTACATCCATCCCGGCAATCGCTGCTGCCTCTTCAGCACTCATTCCCTTCGCTACCAATTTTTCAACAACTTGAAGTTTTCCTATCTCAATCCCATCCTCCTTGCCTGCCTGTCAAAGGTGATCAGTTTTCGGGGTGAAGGTGGGATTCATGCCATAACACATTACAGGGTTACACAGGAGAGAGGAAGCCGCGTACAGCATAAGAATCCATACGTTTCAACAAAATATCGGAAGGTCATAACTCAACGCCTTCTTTGCCAGTGTTTTGGGTCTCGTTTCGTATGAAATACAGCAACTATCATAATCTCTTCGGCTCCAACTGCGTAATAAATGATATTGGGAAACTTTCTCACGAGGGTTTTCCGCGTTTTTTTTAACGACAACGGAAAAAGAAAAGGGTTCTGCACTATTCTCGAAAGAGCTTCATCGATACAAAACATAAATTCAGCATCAAGCCCTTCTTTTTTGAGAGCATACCATTGCCGTGCGTCTGTTAGTTCCAATTCCGCATCGGGATAAAATCGTACGCTCCTCATCAGCTATTTGGTGCTATTCCAATACTCATTCTTAATGTCACTCCACAGTCTTCCCTGAGATGGGTTCACATGATATGAACTCATTCTTCTGTCCAGCTCGGCAGACTGCTGCTCTGTTAATTCAGGGTATTCACCATCTTTCACAATAGTATCCCAGATCTCTTCAACGAGAGAGATTTTTTCTGAGAGTGCCATTTTTGATATTTCAGCAAGAGTCGATTGATAGATACTCATGTACACTCCCCTTCTTTATAACTTCTTTTCAAAGCTTTTCCGATTTTCCTGCCTTATGCTCAGCAAAAGACATACTTGCTGTAATTATACAATTTTTAACCGAATTCAAACAGTCTTTACGCCAGGACTGATAGGGGGTAAACCTGATAGAGACATGGTGAACAGTCTCCTCATGAATCTGGTCGAAGCTCTTTTCGATGTACCGCTCAATGGAAAATGATGACGGAATACCAGCAGCATAGCCTGAGAAATTCTAACAGAGGCGCAACGCATGGGATAAGACCTGCCCGTTTGGCTTGAAGCAAGACACCCTAAGAACCAATCGTTTTGATCTTGTAGCATAAACGGCATACGGCACGAGCACATTTCCAAAGATGGCATCAAGCAAGGCGAGGCTACCGCAAGTAGCATGAGCAATCAAGGCCGAAGCATCTGCGACCAGAATCATGATTGTGCAAAGCCATTGAGTTCTTCAAGCAATTCATCTCGCGTCATATCAATAACAGGTTGTCGATTGGTTTTGCAGATACTCATAACGTCATAAATATCGCAACCAGCCAACTCCTCCGCTTTACCCAGCGTGACCCTCTTTTGCTGATAAAGCCAAAGAGCATAAGATGTGCGAATTTCTTGCCGAATATCGGGCACTGCCTGAAATGCGACAAAATCATTGGGTAAATCAATGGCTATTTCCATAAGAAGCCTCTGCTTTGTGATAATGTTGAGACAAGAACCATAACAAACGCATTTTCCTTTCGTACCGCTCCTTGCACCTCAAGCTTTGCCAATTCAGCACTTTTCTTGCTGCGGGAGTTCCTGGACGATTAAGCTGCCATTCTCGCATGTCGTTCATGTCGGCGAACTGCCAAGACCATAAGCCTCTGCGCAAAAAAACACCAATCTCTCGTGACAGGCAAATAACTCAGGAGTAGCCTCTCTCGACTCAGTAAATTAGCCTGATACAGATCCGTTGAATCAACAACTCCAAGCTTTTTGCCTTGCACAATGCCTTTCTCAAAGCCCTCTTCCAAAGCATCACGCTCAAGACTGGTAACGTATTTCATCTTTTGTTGCGCCTCTATCTGACAGATTTCAGTTTATAACTTTTGCCGAAACCCAGTCCCTGTCAGCTACTGTTGGGATGCCCAGCAGTCTTGTTTCTCCAGTTTTCTCAGGAATTGGGACTCCCTTGAGGGGCGGTGAAAGCAACGTGCCACGTTCATTCTCTTCAGCCCAAGTTGCCAGTGAGCGAATATCAGGGTTCGATGGCAAATCTGAAAGTAAAAACAGAATCTTTCTATAGCACTTACTTTTTCCAATTCTCGATTCGTAAGCCCGGAATCCTTCCAAAATGGCGTTCATTGTTTGTTGCCAGAATCATATCATTCTCAATAGCTATACCTGCAATCAACAAATCAATATCATCTACTATGGTTCCATTTTGTCTCAACGAAGAATACAGTTCAGCAGAAATCTTTGCAGATTTATCAGTCATTGGCACAACAATATTTTCAGCCACAAAATCATCAAATATTGTTAATTGCTTTAATGCATTTTTTGCTAATAAGCCACCAATAATCTCATAACAGGTTATCAAACTTATCGCAAGCAAATCATTTTGCTCCAGATATTTCTCAAAATTTCCAATAACGACTTCATCACCTTTGAAATAATAAGACAAAATATCAGTATCAATAAGAACTCTATTCATCAATTCTCCGTCTGTTTCTCTGACGATGGCTTATCAAGTCAGTTGTTAGGTCGTTAAATACGGCATCATCAATATCTCTCCATGCCCCAGCATAAGACCGCGTTCTATATGTATGAAGAACACCTTGATCGAGTGAAGAGACAAAGTCATCTAACTCCTTTAATTTATCAGCAGGAATACGATTTATTTTTTGTAAAATCTGATTTTTTCTCTGTATGTCAGTAATCATATCACAACACTTATTTTGACTTATTCAAAATATAGACAAACCCGCGTATGGGCACCTGAAATGCGACAAAATCATTGGGTAAATCAATGGCTATTTTCATAAGAAGCCTCTGCTTTGTGATAAAGGATATACAATAATTATAGCAAACACACTTTCACTTCCTGCCATTCCTTGCACTGCTTTCGGAATATATTCATTCCACCATAGAGCAACGCCCTTGTAGATAATTTAGCATGTCGCCATTCAAAAAATACGTATTTTTTAAGGTGTAAACAATTATTGTGAAAAATTGGAATTCGATACCATGAGTTTTTGTTGTTCAATTTACGCAGCCCAACTCCCATCAACATCACCCTTGACAATCCCAATCAGATGCACATCCTGATCCATATCAAGTGTAACCGGTATCGGATTATCCGGCCATACGACATGGGTTCGTGACATACTCTCACTGCCCACGCTCTCGGGCACAAACAGCCACTCTATTTCTGGCGCAGTGCTGAACTTGACTGCCATCTTCAGGATATTGAGAGCATCAGCAGCCTTGACCTGACCGTCGTGGTTGACATCCGCCGCAAGGTACTGGTATGGCGACACCGCGCTTCCATCAGCATTGGGGTTCATGCCCACAGCTATCTTCAATGCAGCCAGCGCGTCATTGGCCTTGACCGCGTTGCTTTCGGCAGTGCCGGAAACTTTGGCACTGGTCAGGGTGTATGTGCCATCAGCCATGTCAAGGTGCTGGTAGAGGCCATCGGTACCGGTGGTCATGCTGTCCGACGATAGAGCAAACGCAGGAATGGTGTCATTGCCCAACTGACCCGTCGTCAATGAGAGTTCAAACTGCTGCGGGTTGTTTGGTGCGGTGAGTGTCAGGCTTCCAAGCTTTACAGAGCCTGCAGATAACGCTGTTGTGCCTATACCGCCAAGAATGAACTGGCCTAGTTTATCTGTATTGGGTGACGAATTCCAACCGGACGGCAAACCTGTTGCATCCTGCCAGACAGCGGTTGATCCGGTCGGCAGTGAAAGCTCCAACTGGAGACTGTTGACAGCAGGCGTTGGTGAAGTTTCCCATATTTCGAGAGTTCGAGTACCATCTGCGGCGGTCTGGATGTTGCGGAATTCAATGGGTTGGGTTCCTGCGACGGCTGGCGCTGAAGCGAGAGTGCTGGTGACGGCTGTCATGGGAAGTCCTGTTTTCCAGAAGGTCGCTGAGCCTTGGAGGTCATGAACAGAAGAAACTGCTGCCGTCGTGAAGTCGTAGGTGTCTGTGCCTGCGTAGTTGTTGCCCGCAATATCCTTAATTGATCCAGCATCAAATGTGACGAAATAGTGCGTCCCGTCTGCCAGATCTGACGTGGGGTTTATGGTAAGCGTGGCACCTGAAACTGTCAGGTTTGCGCTTGTGGCTGTTTCGTAGCTTTCAACCACAGGGCCTGTTGCTGAACCGCTGTGGATGGCTATTGTGCCCACGCCACTCTTGATTGCCTCACTAAAAACAAGAACAATATTGCTGCCAATAGCTACACTGTCTCTTCCATCGGGAGGAGTGAACGATGAAGCCGTTGGAGCAACAACATCCAAAATCGCGCTTGTCATTATTTTTGTACCATCTGCAAACGTGAAGTTTTCGACTGAGCTGATAATGTCAGTACCATCACGATTTGCAATTTTGTCAACAACGGTGTAGGCTGATACTCCTGCATTATAGTCAATAACGTAGTCCACAAATTGGCCTGTGAATATTGCCGTGTCACTGCCTTCGCCGCCATATATTGTGTCGTCCCCTTCACCTCCGCTCATACTATTGTTTCCACTATTGCCAACAAGAGTGTTCCCTGCTGCATTTCCTGTTCCATTGATTGCACTCACGCCTGCAAGTATCAGGTTTTCATGATTTGCGCCTAAAGTATAACTGATGGTTGACTGAACCGTATCAATACCTTCTGAAGCCAACTCTGTTACAACGTCGCCACTTGAATCGACGGCGTAAAAGTCGTTTCCGAGTCCGCCAATCATGGTGTCACTTCCGCCACCCGCATCTATGGTGTCGTTGCCTGCTCCCGTGCTGATGTAATCATTGGTCGTTACCTTCAGGTTCGTCACTTTGTCGTCTCCGCTGCCGGTAACGAGCAACAGCCGCTCGACATTCGAGATAGTCACACCATTAACTGTTTGGCTTGTTGCGGTCGGGTCGTTCACCCACGTGATTGCAGCCGTTGCCTCGCTCCAGTTGGCATAGAAAGTGTCGGTTCCGATCTGACCGTCGTAGCTACTGCCCAACTGGTAGATCAATAAGTTATTGGTTTGCGAACCCTTGAGATTGATGATCTCGAAGTTGCTGGCAGTCACATCAGTGTTATAGCCATCAAATACTGTCTTCACCGCCGAGGCGAGCGCCG
>Ga0194037_1000068_pt1 | contig 72326 bp, 64 predicted proteins | sample JunL306m_MetaG_FD_148653 | JGI IMG/M metagenome (GOLD analysis project Ga0194037, IMG submission 148653) | Anoxic zone freshwater microbial communities from boreal shield lake in IISD Experimental Lakes Area, Ontario, Canada - Jun2016-L304-6m | ecosystem: Environmental > Aquatic > Freshwater >...
CGACCTGATGGTGATCACCGACCAGGGCAAGATCCTGCGGGTACCGGTCTCCGGCTTCTCGGTTATCGGCCGTAATACTCAGGGCGTGACTCTCATGAATACTGAGGATAACGAAAAGGTGGTGGCTGTTGCGCGCCTGGCTGAGAAGGATGAAGACGAACTTGAGGGCGGGGTTGAAGAAGAAACCGAAGCCTAGTTACGCTATTTCAAGACCGGCAAATCTGACGAGCAGTTTTTTTGAACCGACGGAATTAAAGGTGATGATCACTTTCTGGTCATCACCTTCCCCTTCAATTTTACGCAGCGTCCCCACACCAAACTTGGCATGTCGCAGTTTCATGCCGAGGCGCAGGGAACCGTGAGACTCATCAGGTTCCGGAATAACTTCAATTTCATTGGACAGTAATTCAGAAACAGCAGCCAGATTGTGAGTTTCAGTATCCGGAACCGTTTCTGAATAGTAGATTTTGGCTTTGTGCGGCGTAAACGATAGACTATAGTTTTCCGGACCGGCATCATCCCGCCACTGTTCGATACAGTCGTCAGGAATTTCATCAAGGAAACGTGATGGCTGGTTTCTTGTCCATGAACCGTACTGGATTCTGCTCCTGGCGTGCGTTATGTAGAGCCGCTCTTTTGCCCTGGTAATCGAAACATAACAGAGGCGCCGCTCCTCCTCCATTTCGCTGCGACTTCCCAAAGAACGGCTGTGCGGAAAAATCCCCTCCTCGGCACCAACGATAAAACAGACCCCGAACTCCAATCCCTTGGCCGAATGCATGGTCAGCAGCGTTACCCGGTCACCTCTCTGTTCATCATCCAGACTGGATACCAGAGCCGCTTTTTCAAGAAAGGCCTCTAACGTATTCTCTTGTGCATTCTCATCGAAATCAGTGGCTACGGAGATAAGCTCCTTGATGTTTTCTAGTTGGGTCAGAGCTTTTTCGGTACTCTCCTCCATCAGCACGCTTTCATAGCCCGATTCAATAATGACACTTTCAACAAGCTGGGCAAGCGGCACATTATTAACCATGCTCTGCAATCTCGTCATAATATGTGCGAAAGCAGTTAATTTCGGTGATTTTTTATCTTCCTGATGCAGCACTGCCGCAAGCAGAGATGTACTGTTACTGGCTGCCCGCTCTGCCAGCTTATCGATAGTCTGCTTGCCGATGCCGCGTGGCGGTACGTTGATAATCCGACGTAGCGCCATATCGTCAGAACTGTTACTTAACAGCCGCAGATAAGCCAGAACATCCTTGATTTCAAGTCGGTCATAGAAGCGCAAGCCGCCGACGATGGCATACGGAATACCGGCCCGCATCAGCGCTTCCTCGATGCTTCTGGACTGGGCATTCATGCGGTATAACACAGCCTGGTCGGAGTAGCTGAATCCGTTTCTGACCCCCTTCTGAATCTGCTCGGCAACGTATTTTCCCTCTTCCCGCTGATCCTCCAGGTCGGCAACCACAATTTTGTGATCGTGACTGTTCTCCGTAAATAACGTTTTGCTTTTTCGTCGCTGGTTATTGGCAATTACGGCATTGGCCGCTTGCAGGATACGCTGTCCGCAACGGTAGTTCTGCTCCAGTTTAATGGTTTTTGCACCCGGAAAATCATGTTCGAAATCGACAATATTTCGTATATCCGCCCCACGCCAGCTGTAGACGGATTGATCGGCATCTCCGATAACACACAGGTTGCCGGTTCTGGCGGCCAGCAGGCGCGCTATCTGATACTGGACATGATTGGTATCCTGATATTCATCAATTTGAATATAGTCGAAGCGTTCCTGCCAGCGCTGCAGCACGTCACCCCGACTGGTGAACAGATGTAGCGTCAACGTCAACAGGTCGCCGAAATCAAGCGTATTCATACTCCGCAAATGTTCCTGGTAATGCTTGTAGATACGGAGATATTTGTCATGGTCGCTGGGAGCATTCACCGTTACTTCTCCCGGCAGTTCGCCCCTGTTTTTACAACCGTCAATAAAATGTCCGACAAAGGCCGGTTTGAAGCGGGTGCTGTCAAGATTGCAGGCTGCTGTCGATTCGGTGATCGCTTTACGTACATCATCCATATCCAATATAGTAAAATTCGTGCTATAGCCGGGATCAAGGAGATGAATGTCCTGGCGCAGAATCCGTGAACAGAAGCTGTGGAACGTGCTTACTACAGGGTGTTCTCCCTTGATAAGCCGGACAACACGCTCTGACATCTCCCGGGCAGCCTTGTTGGTGAAGGTCATGGAAAGTATTTTTGAAACGGGTACGCCATCTTTAACCAGACGTGCAATGCGATGGGTAATAACGCGCGTTTTTCCTGAACCTGCTCCGGCGAGGATCAGCATCGGACCTTCTGTGTGAAGGATTGCCTCGCGTTGCGGGTCGTTAAACAGTGTCAAGTCATGCGTCATGAATAAAATAAGCGGATTATGGCAGGTAATTCAGCAGCGAGAGTTGGGAAATTTTAGCCGAGGCGGCGAGTGATGCCTCATAAGCGTTCGTCTGACTACTAAGTTCTACGCCCAGTTGTGCCAGATCAACATTTTGAAGGTTACCAATCATAGTCTGTAGCATATTTTTATTGTTATCGTTCAACTTAGTCATCGTGTCAAGTCGTGTTATCCGGGCTATATTATCACCCAAAGCGTTCGTTACCTGGGTAATACCTGCCTGTAGATCAATGCCTCCTTGTGTGAGGTTTGTAACATCGGTCGGGGTATTTTTGTCTCCCACAGCAGCAATCAGGTTGTCGAACGTGTCTAAGATGTTTGTCGAACCGTAATTAGGCGGAGGTGCTGTCGCTGATCCTAAAAGAAGTCGATCACCGGTTATGCTGATCGCCTGATCGGTTCCCCTGGCTATTTCTATTGTCAATTGGGTACTGTTGATATCAGCCGCCCCGGCATATGAATTATCGATAGTATTAAAAGGTGGGGTGTTGCTATTGGCGCCACCAAAAATGTACTGATCGCCAATCTGGGTGTTTGCCATGTCAACAATCTGTTTTTTCAGGTCAACCAGCTGATCATGAGCACTTTGGCGAATAGTCGGATCGGTTGTGCCGGAGTTGATGCTGCTCACCAGCTTCTGGGCCTGTGACAGAATGTCCGTCATACCGGTTAACGCTGTGTCCGTAAACTTAACCCATGAGTTGGCTTTGGTGATCGACGTCGAATACTGGTCGAGTGCTTTCAGCCGGTCACCAATATCCATCAGCACGCCACTAGATATGGGATTGTCGCTCGGTCGGTTGACCTTTTGCTGCGTTGAAACCGATTCCTGAAGAGCATCCAGTTTAGCGCGTCCCTGCTGAAGATTGTAGATGGCACTGTTTGCAGTTCCGTTTTGCGTAACTCGCATGGAGGACTCCTATCGTATCATGGCAAGCGTTACATCGAGCATATCGCTTACGGTCGTGATTATTTTGGCCGAAGCCTGGTACGAGCGCTGATATTTTATCAGATTGGTCAATTCTTCATCCAGTGAAACTCCCGAATTTGAATCGCGCAGCGCTGTCAATTGTTTCGTGTAGGCATCATCTTGCACAACAGTCGCTTTACTGGATTGTACATCCATGCCGAACGAACTTACGAAGCCGTTATAATAACTGTTAAAGGTTGCACTCGGCGTCGCAGATGGAGTCGTCGACTTATTTGCCAACTTTGCAATTGCCAGCGCATTGGAATTATCGCCAGGCAGCGTTGCAGAAGAAGAGGCCGCTATCGTGGTCGAAGTCAACCCTGGATCCAGAGTAAAGTTAGCTGCTGCACCAGACACCGCCCAAGGCGTAAAAAAATTCTGGCCTGCCGGGTCTCCGGCCGGATTAAACCCGTTGACATGCAGAGCATTCACCGCCGTGGTGATCGATTCGGCCAGTGTATCAATCTTTGCCAGGTAGCCGGGGATAATCGTGTCGCGTAACTGCAGAGTGCCCCACAACTGACCACCATCCGGAGCGGTATACAGCGGCGCAGTGTCTTTCGGATCAACTGTTATGGTTGCCGCAGCAACATCATTGATAGTGACGGCTGTAGACGTTGCAGGAGGTGTAATTGCTGTAGAAAGTGAGCCGCTGAGTGTCCCCTGAACCAGATAGTTTACCGCTTTAGTGGTGCTATTTTCTACGTAGACGTCTGTCGTGCCATCCTGGTTTTCGGTGAATTTAATCCCCATTTTTTGAGACAGGTCACGAATCAGCTGATCGCGCTGATCACGGGTAACATTATCATTACCACTCAACATTTCAGTGTTTTTAATCTGTCCGTTGAGACGGGCTATGCCTTGCAACGTGACATTGATGCTGTCTGTCAAGGGCGGCAGTGCCGCATCTTGAGTAGCGATGGTATTAGTGAGTGTCTGACTGACAGAATGGAAGTTGTCCGCCAGGCTCTGGGCCCGACTGATAACAGCCTGACGTTCAAAATAACCAGCCGGATTAGTAGTCAGGTCCTGCCAGGATGAGAAAAAATTGGACACTGCTGCACCGAGGCCGTCCGTACTCGTCTCATTGAAAGTTGGCTCAATCTGCTGCAATACCTGTGATTTGGTCGTATCATAACTTTGCGTGCTGCTGGAGCTGACCATCTGCTGTTGGAGCAGACCATCGTAGACCCGTTCTACGTTAGAAATTCTGACACCGCTCTCGAGTGGGTAACCGTGAATCGACGTCGAGGTCGGGGCACTTTCAAGTATCACTTTCTGGCGCGAGTAGCCGGGCGTATTTACATTGGCAATATTCTGAGACGTCACTTCATTGGCGGCCTGAAAGATCATGAGGGCGTTTCTGCCGATATCCATGGCTGCATTTAGTCCCATATCATGCCTCCCTGTTAATCAACACGGCTGTTGCTGGCCTCTGCTGGTAGCCACCTGAAGCGCCGTACACATTCGACTGATTGATAAGGCGTGTCATCAGACCGAGTGAATCCGCAACCATCGACGTGAATCGTTCGGCAATTTCACGATTCAAGGAGGTCGCTCGGCGAACCCGCTCGGCAAGCCTGAGCAACTGCTGCTGTTTAGTGCGCAATTCGCGACTTCCTTTTTTAGCGAGATGTTCAGCAATAGCTCCAAGCGACGTTGATGCCGGTAGTTCTTCTCGAGTGGCAAGAGCGGATACAGCCTGCTGAAAGAGCGGGGTATGTGCGGTAATTCTGGCAGTCAACTCTTCCTTGGTCAGGTTTGTCATGCTCATTGCATTGATATTGATCGAGCCCATCTCGCCCGTCTCACGTTCAAGAACCTGCAGCAGCTCGCTCATCAGGCCGCTCTGGATCTCTATCGCTTCAATCACTCTTTTTAGTTCCATGATTCTGCTCCGTACTACTCGCGATGATCGATTGTGGAAGTGACCTTGCGGCTCTCCTGACGGATGATGTCTTTTTCTATGATCTTTGCCAGTCCCAGGCCGCCTCCGCGCTTGACAGAAGCGCTGGCATACTCCTGATCCAGCATCGAGCGGAAGACCTCTTCACCATGGCCACCGCCGGTCAGGGTATCCTTGCTGACGGTTGTTCTCATAGTCTTGATCATCATGTTCACCATCAGAGCCTCAAAATCCTGCGAAACTTTTTTAGCCTGCTGACGCTGTTTTTCGGTCAAACCGGAACCGCTTTTCGCCAGTTGCTGGAGCTGACGGGCTTTGGCAGAGGAGTTATCTGATATGTCAGGTGGTGTCGCTGCAGTGGTAATGTCCATAGTAGCCTTATCGTCCTCAGGCGCGCTGAAATTGAATTCTAAATGATCGAGAGGTCGGCCTGCAGCGCACCAGCAGCTTTGACGGCCTGCAGAATACTGATCAGGTCACGCGGAGTGACACCCAGCAGGTTGAGTGCCCGCACCACATCACCAATGCTGGCCCCTTCCGGCATCACCATCAGTCGGCGGTTTTCTTCCGTCACTTTTGCGTCAGTACTTGAGACAACTTTGGTCTCGCCGGTTTTACTCAACACGGACGGCTGAGAAACCTGCGGCGTTTCCTTGATTACCAGTGAAAGACTTCCCTGAGTGATAGCCACCGTTGAAATACGGACATTTTCACCCATTACGACGGTACCGGTGCGCTCGTTGAGTACCACCTTGGCCGCAATATCCGGTCTGACCTCCAGAGTTTCGAGAGACGCGACAAACTCGACAGCGCGATTGCTGTAGGCTTCAGGAATAGTCAACGTTACTGAACCGGGATCACTGCTGGCGGCCACCGCTGCTTTAAATTTATCGTTAATTACCGCTACAACCCGTGAGGCGGTTGTAAAATCGGCGGTATTCAGATTGAGATGCAGAGTTGATTTTCCGCTCAGCGTATTGGGCAGTTCCCGTTCGACCAGGGCACCGTTCGGCACGCGACCGGCTGTCGGATGGTTTTTTTGTGAACTGGCCCCCTGACCGGCAAACGCAAACGAATTGGTTAGCACGGAACCCTGTCCGACGGCATAGACCTGACCATCAGCACCTTTGAGCGGGGTCATGATCAACGTACCGCCGGCAATGCTTTTTGCGTCACCCAGTGAAGATACCAGTATATCAAGGCGGTTCCCCTGCTTGGCAAAAGGGGGCAGGGTGGCGGTAACCATAACGGCAGCAACATTCTTGATCTTGATATCAGCAATAGTCGTCGTAATCCCCATCCGTTCCAGCATATTGACGACAGACTGAATCTGGATTTTTGTCTGATCACTGTCGCCGCTGCCATTCAGGCCGACCACCAGGCCATACCCGACCAGCTGATTGTCCCGTACGCCTGCAAACGAGGCGATATCTTTGATGCGCATGGCGTCGGCCGAGTTTGACCAGCAGAGCAGTACAGCGACGAGTATCAGGAGCGTATGGTTTTTCATAAGTATACCTTTTGAAACACGCGTAAGCGGCACTTAGAACGGCCACAGTTTATCTACAACGTTCATCAACCAGCCGGGACTTTGACGGTCAGAAATAATTCCACGACCAGCATAACTGATGCGTGCATCGGCAACATAGATAGAATTAATGGTATTATTCTGGGCAATATCGCGGGGGCGGATGGTCCCTTCCAGAATGATTTCCTGATCCTCATTGTTGACTTTGACGTTGCGGCGCCCCTCGATCTGCAGGTTGCCGTTGGAAAGTACATCGATGACCCGCGCCGTGATGGTGGCATTCAGATTTTCCTGGCGCGATGTCGATCCCGAGCCTTTGTAGGAAGAGTCGACGCTGGCGTTGATCAGTTTGGAAAGATCGGCGAAATTATTTTTCAACACTCCCAGGCTTTCAAGTCCCATGAAATTAGGAATACCGGCGTTAACGGTTGATCCTCGTGACGTGTCTGTTTTGGCCGCCTTTGATGCGCTGGCGGTTTCGGTAATAACAATCGTAACAATATCACCGCGCCGGCGTGCTTTGAAATCTTCCGTCATACTGCCGGAAGCGGCCTGCCAGATCGATCCGTTTGAATAGTCGGCCACCGGCTTCGCTAGCGTCTCATCATAACCGGCCGTCTTGATGTCGGTTTTTTGTACGGCACATCCGCTCAAAATAAGCAGTGCCAGCAATAGATACATTTGTTTCATGGCTGTTCCTTCGAACTGGGTGCCGTTCAAAAACCAACCTGTACGGTGGTTGCATTGATAACTCTGGCCGGTATTTCTTTGAGCGAGGTCAGGTTCTGCACGCGGATGCTATCCCCCTCTGCACCGGAACTGCGGGCCTTCCCGGCGACACTGATCTTGATGATTTCATTTTCGGCAATTATAGTAACCATCTGTCCGGATTTGATCATTGGTGGTCGCTCAAGCTGGTCGGACCGTATCGGCTGATTGGCCCTCAAGGTAAGGCGGGCTTTTTTTCCGATCACATCATCAATTGTTCGGGCAGACAGATGCGAACTCTGAGAAATTTCACGTTTCTGAAGTGCAACGTCAGACGGCGATATCAAGGCGTCATGTTCAATCTGATGGAGTGCCACAACCATATCCGTTAATGCTTCCACTTCGACCCGTACCGGAATATTGCGCACAACGCGATCTTTCTGACGGGCTACGACAGCCAGCGCGACACTTCCCCACCCCTCCCATTGCTGCGGGGCGATAATTTCGTAGTCGATGGTGCCATCGGGAAGTTTGAGTGCATCACTGACCGTAATCCGTCGAATCTGAATGTCCCATCCCATGCCGGCAGTCCGGCTTGTAACGAACGTGGTGACAAGTTCGCGAACCTGTTGCTCCCGATCTATGGCCGCGTGGGTGGGAAACGGGCAGAGGAGCATGAGCACCAGACAGATTGCCAGACTATGTGACAGAAGCTGTTTCATGAGGATTCTCATCCGCTGTTATCGTTTCAGGTTATTGGCGGTCTGTAGCATTTCGTCGGAAGCCGTGACCGCTTTGGAGTTAATCTCGTAGGCACGCTGGCCAACGATCATATTGACCATCTCTTCAGCCACATTGACGTTGCTCATCTCCAGCATTCCCTGGGCAATCGTGCCGACACCATTTTGCCCCGGAGTTCCGGCGGTAGCAGTTCCGGAGGCATCCGTGGGCAGATATATGTTTTTACCCTGACTGGAAAGACCGGATGGATTTGCAAAGGTAGAGAGCTGGATATTCCCTACTGTGGTTGAAGCGCTCTGCCCGGCTGACTGAATCGAAACGGTACCGTCACTGCCGACGTTTATTTTTGTGGCGTTGGTGGGTATGGTAATCGAAGGTGAAAGCGGGTTGCCGTCAGGTGTGACAATCTGTCCGGTGCTGTCACGTTTTAAAGCTCCCGCCCTGGAATAGCCGGTGCTGCCGTCTGGCAGCGTAATCGGGAAAAAACCATCCCCTTCAATAGCAAGATCAAGTTCGTTGCCGGTCTGGGTAAAATCGCCCGCCGTAAAAATTTTTGTTACCGCAGCAAGACGACTACCAAGGCCGATTTGAATTCCGGTTGGAACCTGAGTCGCGCTGGTAGCAGGCGAACCGGTGGATTTCAGGTTCTGGTACATCAGATCCTGAAAGTCGGGTCGACTCCGTTTAAATCCTGTTGTATTAACGTTAGCCAGGTTATTGGCTACGACATCAATGCTTTTCTGTTGCCCCTGCATACCGGAGGCCGCCGTCCAGAGTGCTCGCATCATGGTGTGACTCCTTTTTCAGACATAGTGCTCGTTACAGTTTACCGATATCGTTAGCTGCTTTTGTCGACATATCTTCATATCCCTTGATAACCTTTGAACACGCCTCAAAATAACGGCTGTTTTCAATCAGCTGGACCATTTCCGAAATGCTCTCGACATTCGAGCCTTCAAGGTGCCCCTGTTGCACTCTGGCAGCTGCTGTCTGCGGGACAGCCTGAGGATCGGAAGGTACCAGCAGAGCGCTGCCGCTCTTGGTCATTTTGTACGGTTTGTCGAAATCAACCAGTGCCAGTGCTCCTATTGCAGCGCCATCCACCACGATCTGACCTTTGGCATCGACTTCGATATGGCTCCCCTGAATATTTATGGCGACACCACCCTGTCCCTGCAGCGGGTACCCGTCAGACGTCACAAGATTACCATCTGACGAAAGACGAAAGGTTCCCTGCCGGGTGTAGGCGGTCCCTTCCGGCGTCGTGACCGCAAAAAAGCCGTCCCCGTCAAGCGCAAGGTCAAGCGGATTTCCGGTCTGGCTGACAGGACCACCGGCGTAATCGATAAAGATATTTTCTTTCTGCAGAATCGGGTCGGCGGTCATACTCTGCGGAACAGCCGGAGGGTCTGTAACGCTTGCCAGCAGCCCCTCGAATGTCATTTTGTCTTTCTTGAAGCCGGAGGTATTGATATTGGCAAGGTTATTGGTGATGACATCCATCCGTCGCATGGCGGCCAGATTTCCTGACAGTGCTGCATACATTCCACTGTTCATGTCTCTCCTCCTAATTTCTGTGCAGCTTGAGGCGACCGCGCAATCTGACCATGGCCTGACTGATCAGCTGAGAAATACGGGATTCCGTCAATCCAAGCGTTTCACCGATCTCTTTCAGATTAAAATCCTCGCTGTAGTAGAGCGTGACTGCCAGTCGTTCCTTTTCCGGCAGGGTTTCGATCGCCACACCCAGCGCCTCTGCCAACTGCATTCCCATGACCTGCTGCTGCGGGCTTTTGGCTCCCGGTTCGCTCAGAACATCAGCCAGGCAGAGCGGACTGCCGTCATCCCCCTCCCAGCTGTCATCCAGGCTGATAAAGGTAAAGACGTGTACGTCGTCCAAGAGATCAAAATATGCATCAAGGTTTATACCCAGTGCCTCAGCTACCTCTTCACTGGTCGGATGACGCCCGAAGTGATGTTCAAGTCGACGCAGTTCCCGTTCCAGGCGTTTGTACTTGTCGCGCATCGAGCGGCTGAGCACATCGTATGAGCGCAATTCATCGAGAATCGTTCCCCGGATATGCTGTTCGGCAAACGTTTTAAAAAGAACGCCACGTGTGGGGTCAAAACGATCGGCTGCATGGATCAGGCCAATCATTGCGGCACTGGTAATATCCTGCAGGTCAAGATGTGATGGCAGCTGTGCAGTCAACCTGCCGACCAGATAGCTGACCAGAGGTATATGCTTTACAATAAGCTGCTCACGATCAGCCTGCTGAGCAGTAACCGGTTCACTATCTCCACGGGATTTCATGATTTATTTGCTCCCCGGATTTTCCAGCATCTGCCGAAAGAAAAATTGTATGTTCCCTTTTATCCTGCCCTGGCGTTTATTCTCTATTACACGCCTGGCAAGAGTAACAAAACATTGCGCGGCGTCAGATTCCGGGAAAAGCTCCGTGACGGCTTTTTGACGCTTGACCGCCTCAACCACCTTTTCATCCTTGACGACGCACCCCAGATAATCGAGCGAGATGTCAAGAAAGCGCCCGGCTACGTTGGCCAGCTTACGAAAGACCTCCAAAGCCTCTTCGCTGTCCTTGGCCATGTTGACCAGCACCTTGAAGTGGTGCTCGGCGTAGCTGGTAGCCAGCAGTTTGATCAAGGCATACGCATCTGTTATCGAGGTCGGCTCCGGCGTAACCACCACGAAGATCTCCTGCGCAGCTACCGTAAAATAGGTCACATTTTCCGATATGCCGGCCTCGGTGTCGACGATCATGACGTCAAACTGCTCCTCCAGCATGTCCAGTTCATCAAGCAGTTTCAATTTCTGATGCTGACCGAGACTGGTCAATTCCTGAACACCTGAACCGGCCGGAATGATTTTAATGCCGGCCGGGCCATCAATCATAATATCCATGATGTTTTTGTCGCCGCTCAGGACATCGTTCAGGTTGTACTGGGGAGAGAGTCCCAGCAGCACGTCGAGATTTCCCAGTCCCAGATCGGCATCGATCAGCAATACCTTCTTGCCCTGGGCAGAAAGTGCGATAGCCAGATTGGAGACGACATTACTTTTCCCTACCCCGCCTTTGCCACTGGTAACCGAAATAACCCTGATGCCCTGTGGGTCGGCCAGGCTCCCCACCGGACCTTCCTCTTGATGGATTTTCTTGGCTGTCCGGGCCATCTGACGAAGGGTGTCAGCCTGATCGCCCGTTCCGGGTACGTTACTCATGCTGCTTCCTCCCGTATGAACATATCAGCCAGTTTTTCGGGTGTTGCTACCTCAATATCTTCAGGTACCCGCTGGCCGGTAGTAAAATAAGCAATCGGTAAAGTATCTTTCATCAACAGATTGACGATATTTCCGAAACTTTCACATTCGTCAATCTTGGTAAATACCAGTTTGCTGATCTGGAAAATACTGAAGCGATGCAGGATCTCTTCCAATTCACGGTCTTTTGTGGTTGCTGAAAGACAGAGGTAGATATCAATCGGAATTTTGTGTTCCAGAAATTTGCGCATTTCATCCAGCTTTTCCTTGTCCTTATGGCTGCGGCCAGCTGTATCAATAAAGATCAGGTCACACGCGGCATGTTTTTCAAACGCTTTTTCAAGCTCGCGGGGGGTTGAAGCTACCTCCAGCGGTATTCCCATGATGCGTGAATATGTTTTGAGCTGTTCAACCGCGCCGACGCGAAAGATATCCATTGTGATCAGCGCGACCTGATTGCCCTGGTTGAGGGCGTGCATGGCCGCCAGTTTGGCGGTAGTCGTTGTTTTGCCGACTCCGGTCGGTCCGACCAGAGCGATTACTCGCGGAGCATTCGGTTTTAATTTAAGCGTCCCGGCAAAGGTTATCAAGTGTCCGAATGCTTCGCCAAGGCGCCGCTTATCTGTTGTGCTGTTGTTCTGATGCGGCAGCATGCGGATTGTATCCAGGATGGTGCCGATCCGGGCTGATGCAATGCCGCTGTCAGCCAGTTCCTGTGCAAACGGTGATTGCTCAGTTGTGAGCTGTTTGTCGGATGTTTTTGTCTCGTTGCTGCTCTCTGATGCGGCCGGTTCCTGCGCAGCTTGATCCGGCGTGTCGCTTCCCTCCCTGCTTTTAGCCAGAGTTGCCAGCAACAGTTGCTTAATGTGATCAAGATCGGCACGGGGTATGTTGCTGATGTTGATGCCACTGCCTGTCGGTTCGGGTGCTTCGGTCACTCTGGTCGTTTTTCCGGCAACACGGGATTCTTCTTCCCGCCGTGCAAGGGCATCCACCATATCGCGCAGCCCTTTTAACTCACGAGCCAGCGGTGCCAGCATGGAATTTTCCATCTCTTCTTTGGCCGTCAGTTCCCGTACCGGTGCTTCGCGCTTCACTATCGGTGCTGAAGCTGGCGGGGAAGGCCGGTGATTCGGGTCGATGGCAGCTGTTACCCGATAGGCCTGCTTGCTGAACATGCCGAGGACACCGTCAGTGGTCTCTTTTTTGGTAGAAAGTATCATGGCGTCCGGGCCAAGCTCAGCTTTGACCATGCGCAACGCTTCAGCCATGCTTGGTGCTTGAAAGGTTTTAACCAGCATGCAGAGTTACCACCCCGAGTGATTGAATTTTGACGTTCTGCGGAATTTCGTTATGAGACAAAACCGCCATATGCGGCACAAAGCGTTCGATCATCTTGCGGACATGCCGGCGAATAGACGGTGACGCCAGGAGCAGCGGTTGGGCACCGCTGCTGCCAAATCGTTCGGACATGTTACGGATGGCAGCAATAATCTGCTGGGCTGCTACCGGTTCTACCGCCAGGAAGCTGCCTTGATCAGAAGGCTGGATCGCATCAGCAATCAGATCCTCAATTTCACGATCAAGTGTAATCAGGAAGAGTGTATCCTCCTCCAGTTTGTATTGATCGACGATAAAGCGCCCCAGGCCCTGTCTGACAAACTCGGTCAGCACATCAGGGTCCTTGGTCAGTGAGGCATAATCAGCCAGACTCTCCAGAATAGTGCGCATATCGCGGATAGAAACACCTTCCTTGAGCAGGTTCTTGACGACCCGCAGCACGGTGCCGAGATTCAGCAGGTTTGGTATCAGCTCATCGACGACTTTCGGAGCGGTAACAGCCAGATTGTCAAGCAGTTGCTGCATCTCCTGACGGCCAATCAATTCATGTGAGTAGCGTTTTATTATTTCGCTGATATGGGTGGCAACGACGGTGGTGCTGTCCACGACGGTGTAGCCGTTAACCTGGGCTTGATCGCGATCTTCACTGCGGATCCAGACCGCCGGCAGTCCGAAGACCGGCTCTTTGGTTGCCGTGCCGGGTAAGCGGAAGGTGACGCCGCCGGAATCCATAGCCAGATACTGGCCGGTCAGTTCACTGCCCCCCACGCGGGCGCCACGTATCAACAGGTTGTATTCGTACGGTTTAAGCTGCAGATTGTCATGGATATGAATCGGCGGCACTACGAAGCCCATCTTCTGGGCGGTCTGACGACGAATGGAGCGGATCCGTTCCAGCAGTTCTCCGTTCTGAGCGGCATCCACCATCGGCACGAGTCCGTAGCCGACTTCCAGTTCCAGCACATCCAGCGGTCGGATATCTGAAGCTTGGTCAATCGACTCATCGCCGGTAGCCGCTTCAGTTTCAAGAGCTTCTTCAACGACATCTTTTTTCTCGCGTGCCATTTTCGAGAGTAGAAAGGTAACGCCCGCCAACAGCAGGAAAGCGAAATGCGGCAGCCCTGGAATCAGGGCGAACAGGAACATGACGCCTGAAGCAACAGAAAATGCTTTGGGGTAATGGAGCAGCTGGCCGGTTAATTCCTGGCCGAAACTATTCTCATCGGCAGAGCGGGTGACGAGAATACCGGCTGCAGTGGAGATAACCAGTGCCGGTATCTGGGCGACCAGACCTTCACCGATGGTCAGCAGGGTATAGTTCGTCAGAGCATTCATAATCGGCATGCCCTGCTGCCAGACTCCGATGATCAGGCCGCCGAAAATATTGATCAGCACGATAAGAATACCGGCGACTGCATCGCCACGAACAAATTTGCTGGCACCGTCCATGGAACCGTAAAAATCAGCTTCGCGAGAGATCTTAAGGCGCCGCGCTTTGGCCTCAGTATCGGTCAGCAGACCGGCTGAGAGGTCGGCGTCAATCGCCATCTGTTTGCCCGGCATCGCATCCAGGGTGAAGCGGGCCGCGACTTCGGCCACACGCCCGGCACCCTTGGTGATAACGACAAAATTGATAATGACCAGGATCAGAAACAGAACCGCGCCGACAATGTAATTGCCCCCTACGACGAACTGTCCGAAGGCCTTGATGACAGCACCGGCTGATTCGGCACCTTCACTTCCATGCAGCAGAATCAGACGGGTGGAGGCGATGTTCAGTGATAAGCGAAAGAGGGTTGTAACCAGCAGTACTGAAGGAAATACTGAAAAATCAAGCGGCTGAATCGTGTAGAGACATATCAGCAAAATCGACAGCGCGATGGTAATATTGGCCGCCAGAAAGATATCGAGTATAAAAGCGGGTAGCGGGATAATCATCAGTGCCAGAACGCCGATGAGTCCAATGGCAACGTAAATATCGGAGTTTTTGCGAAATCCGCCTAACTCTATAGCCTCAACTGAACTGTTTGCCATAATTGATAGTGCGCCTGTTAACTTTTGAAATAAACCATGACGAAACAGCATCTTATGCACTATTCGTGCCGTGAAGAGCCATGTTTGCTGAGTTCGCGTCACAACAGATGGGTACATGGGCGTCTGCGGGCTATTCCCGTTAATCCATGCGGCACGCAGCAATATCTTTATTATCTCTCTGTAGCTGTCAAATAGTTGACTGTGCCAATTTATTGACTTCGCAAGTGCATTTCAAAAAAACCAGTAATGAACCTTCGGCTTACTTCAAGATTATTCCGGATTAAAGGTCATAACGTTAAAATCCTGAGTAATCGTTGTAATCCTGAAGCTGAGAATGTTTTGTTTCCTTGATTTGCTTTCCGTTTGACTTCAGCACCACAAATTCTGCAGAATACAACCGATAAAATCCAGTTTTCGGAGATTTCAATGTCAAAGGCCATACATCTTCTCCTTGTTATTCTGGCGTGTGCCATCATGGCAGTTCCGGCGTCGGCGATCGGCAAGCGCCCTGCTGATGTCTGGAGCTACTATCATTTCGATGGAACCGGCTTTACAAGCGGACCCTCAACGGATAATGCCCCCTTTGTCGCGGTGCGTGAGCGGGCACGTCCGGTTGTACTCCCGGCCCAGACAGCGAACATCCCGTTAACTGCTCTACCGGAAGGGTCCGGTGTCGTCGTCGGAATCTGTTATATAAAAAGTTCAGGGGGAAAATTGGAGGGGGGAGCCGGAGCCGGTTACGCGCCCTACCCGCGCGTACCTCTGCCGATCTCCTCATCCGGCAAAGCATTTGTCACCGTGCAGACGGATGAACATGGTTTTTTCGTTGTAGTCCTGCCGGCCGGGAAATACTCTGTTGGGAGTGGGGCATTTACCGCCGAGATCATAGTTGAAAATGGCATTACAACGCTTATCCCGCTACAGACGGGCAAAAGGATGGTGGATTAATTGAGGGCTTTTTTTACGCAACTGACGAGTACAACAATCACGCTTTTGGCAATCGTGCTGCCCGGTTATTGCGGCTCACTTGATGATTATTACCTGCAGGCATTTTCCGAACAACCGTCTGACAGTGCCCTTCAGAAGGCGGTTCTTTATCAAACAGCAGCAGGTGAACAGGCTCAATGCGGAACCCATCTCAAACATGGACTCAGCCGCGACTGGAACAAGCTGGAAATCGCAACGCAAAAAGTGCTGGCCAAGCAGCTGGCGGCACCGGTACTGAGTGGCGGCGGAACCTATCTTCAATCCCCTTCGGGACGATTCAGGATTCATTATACGACTACAGGCGTTGACGCTGTTCCCTCCTTCAGCTGGGTTCAGGCCGTAGCACAGACCTTTGACGATGTTGCAGTAGCATATATCGCTCGTGGCTGGCGATTGGCTCCGACCATTTCAGCCGCACCCTATGACGTGTATTTGCGGGAACTGTCGTCGCAACGGCTCTACGGCCAGACAACGTCTGACCAGCAAATTGCTTCAACCGGATTCGCCAACGCTTTCGGCAGCTACATGGAAATCGATAACAATTTTACCGACAGTATCTATACCAACGCCAACGGAGGACCGTACAGCGCTACGCAGAGCCTGCAGATTACAGCCGCCCACGAATATCATCACGCCATTCAGTACGGTTACAATTACTACTTCGATGTCTGGTATGCCGAAGCAACCTCAACCTGGATGGAAGATGAACTTTACGAAGGCGTCAACCAACTCTACAACTATCTGCCGGCATGGTTCAGCAGCAGTACTCAATCGCTCGATATAGCAACAAGCACCTCGACCGGTGGCGGTTACGGCCGCTGGATCTTCAACCGCTATCTGGCAGAACAGCATGGTATTAACACCGTCCGTGCTGCCTGGGAAAAACTGGCCGGGCTTTCGAATAACGGCTCCGATGTTGCAATGGCATCGGTACTGGACAGCCTGTTGTCATCTACCTATAGCAGTTCACTCGCCACTGATTTTTTCGGATTTGCCAAGCGAGTCTACACGGGCGCTTGGAGGGCTGGTGCTGTCAGTCATCCGCAGGATATAAGTCTGATCCACCCCTATACGCCCACAGCAACAATAAACATCTATCCGGCAAATTCGACCAGTACATTAAATCACTACTCGTTTGCCTTCTATACGTTTACACCAACCGCGAGCGTCTCAACATTGCCAATCAGCATAAATAAAACCAGTGGTATCACAACAGCGCTCTTCAAGAAGGCCAGCGGAACGATAACTGAAATTGCTGCAAACAGTTCCGGAAACTACACTGTTTCAGGTTTTAGTTCATTAAATGCTGGCAGCGACGAAGTTGTACTTTTAGTGGTAAACAGCACTGTTATTGACGGCCACCAGGCGGCTTACAGCACGAACGGCACCGCTGCAGTAGTTTCCGAACCAAGTACAGCCAGCGGAGGCGGCTCCGGTGGTGGCGGCTGCTTCATCGCCACGGCCGCCTACGGTAGTTATCTGCATCCGCAGGTGCAGCTGCTACGTAATTTCCGTGATCGGCAACTGCTGACGAATGCCCCCGGACGAGCCTTTGTCTCACTTTATTACCATTTCAGTCCGCCAATGGCTGATTTTATAGCGCGTCATGAAGCGTTGCGCACTGTAACTCGGTTAGCGCTGACACCGCTGCTCATGGCTGTTATTCATCCGGTTGCTGCAAGTTTGATTGTTATGTTGCTGCTGGGGAGTGTGTATCTTTCGTTGCGGAGAAGGTTTATTGGAAGAAAAATTGATTTCAGCCTCAGGACTAATCAGTATTAAGGCGTTTCATAGTATTCCGGGTTGGCAGCCACAAGCCACCAGACCACAGAGGTTTTGAAAACCTCTGTGGTCTTTCTATCTATGAAGCTGAAAAAATTAAAACAGCACTACCAGCACCACGCCACCGGCCAGCACTACAAGATTGCAGACAGCTGAAACACCATGCAGGCGGGAAAACTGCTTTCGTAACGGATGATCCTTGGGTGTGGTTTCAAAAGAACCGATTCCGACTTTAAGAGCGGCCGCCTTGGGAGCGACGTAGAAAGCCTGGAAAGAGGTGGTTGCCAGCATGACTGCCAGGATAATGGCCGCCAGTTCCAGTCGCCCGCTTTTAGCCACCAGGCGGCAGACTAACGCAAGTGTCCCGCACGCCAATCCCCAGCGGAAATAAGCCGGAAAGAATGTGCCGACGATTCGGCCGGCGACGTCACGCGCTTCGGTCTTAAACAACAGTGGAGTCAGGACAAAGGTAAAAAGAGCATTACCCCCAACCCAGAATGTAATTGCCAGGTGATACAGTACCTCAACGTATTTCATAAATATCACTCCTGTTTCGTTTCGCCAAATTTTATTGCCACTGCGCTCGATTCTCTCTATGCTATGCCGGTTGAATCATTCTACTTCGTAAGGACACGAGAAAATCCATGTATACCATTGTAAAAAAACTTCTGATTGTCATGCTGATGGCACTTCCGACTGTATCTGCTGCTGAAACCACTTCGGTCTCCCCTTCGCTCCTGGCTGCTCCCACCACCATTTCTCCGGCTGCTTCATCCGTGGCCGCACCGCCAGAAGCTGTAAAAAAGCCGGAAACATCTGCAGCGCCGCAAACTATACGCATCGGCTCTGTCGATATCAACAGGATCGGGATCGACTCCGATCGGGGTAAGGCACTTAAAGCGCTCCTGTCGGCACGAAAAGAGAAGCTTCAGGGAAAAATTAACGCCAGAAAACATCAGATCGAAAAATTGAAATCGTCTATTGAGGCTAAGATTGCGACGATGTCGCCACAGCAGCGCGAAGCGAAATCAAAAGAGTTCCAGAAGAAGCTGGAGGAGTTACAAAAATTTGCCCAGACATCGGAAGAAGAGCTGTATGCGCTGCAGGGCAAAGAGACTCAGGCTTTCTATGAAGAAATAGAAAAAGCTTCTGTTGCATACGGCAGCGCCAATAAGCTGGCTGCTGTTGTCATCAAAAAAGAGCTGCTCTACGTTGGTAGCAATGTAGAAGCTCAGGATGTTACCGCTGATCTGATCAAGGCCTTGAACGAATCAGGCTCAAAAAAATAGAATCTGAACGCATCGTCATCGGAGCGGCTGCCAGCGTGTTCGCAGGCGGGCCAGCTCGCGGCCGTTGACGGCGTGTTCGATGCGATGCAGAAGATAGCCGGTCTCGCCCGGCTCTGCTCCGCTCAGCGATACAATTGTATCCCCGTACAAAGCCTCGTTGCGAAAACCGATCTCGATCTCGACCGCGTGGCTGTTTTCGGCCAGCTCATGTGGTGCCGCCTCTAATCCCCAACCGGCATACACGGTATTGTTGACGTGCTGATTCATATCCAGATCACTGCGCAGCACCGGCAAGCTCAGCCGGTTTTCCGGAATATCCAGTATCGGTAGAGAAGCAAAATCATCTTCCAGAGCACGCTGTGGATTCAGCTGATATTCCGGAAGATGGTCGTCAATTTTGACCGGTCGCCTGCTAGTCATATCAAGTACCGCCAACGAGGTGCTGGCCGCCCCGACGCGTGCGCCGCTCCTGTCCAGCAGTTCAAAATCGCGCACCGTAAAAAACCCATCCCGCAATACCGGCCAACTCCGTATATGTAACAGCTCCCCGTCAAGCGGATAGCGCGTCATATTCAGATGCATGCGCGACAGAACCCAGGTCAAGCCCCTTTTTTGAAGATCCCTGACCGATATTCCCATCTGCGCGGCATGCTCGGAAGCGACACTTTGCAGGTAGGCCAGCAGAATGACGGGACGTAACCTGCCGTGAGTGTCAAGCTCGTGCTGCCGGATATCAAAACTCTTCTCAAATATAGTGTTCATTGCTGCCCGCCTCCCTGACGGGGGCGACGACCGAGATACAGCTGACCGGCCAGATCGCAGGCTACCAGGGCGGTTACAACCAGCAATAACTCGATGGTGCCGTTAAAGTACCCCAGGCAGTTGAAAAACATATACAGCGACACCAGAAAGGTCAGCATACGCCGTACAGTACGGATGGCTGTTTCCCGAAGTTCCGGCTCCCCGGCATCCGGCTGGCGCAGAAGGCGCGGCGCGAGGTGGTAACCCAGCGAGGCATCCGCCAGCACCAGCAGGATGTTCAGAGCGAAGATGGATCGAGCCAGTATTTCAGGTGAAACGTTCGTCATTTCTGTTAGTAACGGTACTGTTCGGCCTTGTAGGGCCCTTCTTTCGAGACGCCGATGTAGGCGGCCTGCTCGTCGGTCAGTACACTTAGCTGCGAATTCAGCTTCTTAAGCTGCAGGCGAGCGACTTTTTCATCGAGATGTTTCGGCAGAACGTAGACGCCGACCGGATATTTACCGGGGTGACAGAAAATTTCGATCTGCGCAATGGTCTGGTTGGCAAAGGAAGAGGACATGACGTAGCTGGGGTGACCGGTTCCGCAGCCCAAATTGACGAGACGACCTTTTGCCAGCAGGATGATGCGTTTGCCGTCCGGAAAGATAATGTGATCAACCTGTGGTTTTATTTCTTCCCACTGGTACTGCTCCAGAGCGGCAACCTCGATCTCGTTGTCGAAATGTCCGATATTGCAGACGATGGCCTGATCCTTCATCTTGGTCATATGGTCGTGTGTGATAACGTGGTAGTTGCCGGTGCAGGTGACGAATATATCAGCCTTGTCGGCGGCATATTCCATGGTTACGACGCGGAAACCTTCCATGGCGGCCTGCAGGGCGCAAATCGGATCAACTTCCGTAACCCAGACCTGGGCCGAGAGTGCACGCATGGCCTGAGCGGAGCCCTTGCCGACATCGCCATAGCCGCAGATCAGAGCGACCTTGCCGGCGATCATGACGTCGGTGGCGCGCTTGATGCCGTCTACCAGTGATTCGCGGCAGCCGTAGAGGTTGTCGAACTTTGACTTTGTAACCGAGTCATTAACGTTGATGGCCGGGAAACGGAGTTCGCCGCGCTCATGCATCTGATAGAGACGGTGCACACCGGTGGTGGTCTCCTCGGTGACTCCTTTGATCTGAACCAGGCGGGTTGAATACCAGCTCGCATCAGTCGCCAGCTTGGCTTTGATGGCAGCGAAGAGGATGGTCTCTTCTTCTGAGCCGGGGTTGGCCAGTACCGAGAGATCCTTTTCAGCACGGGCACCCAGATGCAGCAGCAGGGTGGCGTCGCCGCCATCATCCAGAATCATGTTGGAGAAACCACCATCGCTCCATTCAAAGATGCGGTGGGTGTAGTCCCAGTACTGTTCAAGTGTTTCACCCTTGACGGCAAAGACCGGAACACCGGAAGCGGCAATGGCGGCAGCGGCGTGGTCCTGAGTCGAGAAGATGTTGCAGGATGCCCAGCGCACTTCGGCTCCCAGGGCGGTCAGGGTATCGATCAGTACGGCGGTCTGGATGGTCATATGCAGCGACCCGGTAATGCGGGCGCCTTTCAGTGGCTGCGCTGCGGCAAATTCCTCGCGGATGGCCATAAGTCCCGGCATTTCGGTTTCGGCGATCCTGATCTCCTTGCGCCCCCAATCGGCCAGGGTAAGGTCTGCTACGATGTAATCTTGTGACATTGTGTACTCTCCTTGTGTGTGGTGGTTAATGGGGTGACCCATCGGTTACGTTATGACGCAGTTACGACCAGAACAGTTTCCTGTCCTCCACTTCCCTCAATCCGCTGACAGCGGCACTGAATAAAGCCGGCTGTCGTCAGCCAGCCGGTCAACTCGGTTTCTTCAAACCCCAGCCACTGATCAGCCAACTGTTCACGGGCCGCTTCGCGTTCGTGGCGGGCCAGATCGGCCAGCAGCAGCGTGCCGCCGGGAGACAGCACACGCCTGATCTCGGTCAGTACGCCGGTCGGATCAGCAGCGTGGTGCAGCACCATGTTGATGACAACACAACTAACCGAGGCGTCAGGCATTGGCAGATGACTCATCTCACCCAGGCGGAGTTCGACTCCGCTCACTCCCCGATTCACGAGCCTGCGACGTGCTTCATCCAGCATAGCCGGAGAATGATCAACACCTATCACCCGTGAGGCCTGTACCGCCAGTTCAGTAAGCAGAGCACCGGTTCCAACACCGATCTCCAGCACAGTGGCAGACTTGGGTAGCTGTTCAAGCAAAAGCCGACGGTACTCCGGCAGCGGCAGCAGAGTACGGGCCAGATCATCCCACTGGCGGGCATGTAGGTCAAAAAAATCCTGACTGCGTCGGCGACGCTCTTCCAGGATGCCTGCCACCGCCGACAGATCTTTACTGCGTTCAGGCAGTGCCATAACTTCCCGCTCAAAAGCCGGACGAATATCATGAAAAAATCTGTTCTCTACTGCAATGCGGTAATAGCCCCAGGTTCCCTGTCGCTTGACGGCCAGCACACCGGCATCGGTCAGAATTTTGAGGTGGCGAGAGATCCGCGACTGACCCATAGCCATGACGCGGGTCAGTTCCTGCACGGTGAATTCGCCGGCCAGCAGAAGTGCTGTCAGGCGCAGTCGACTAGGATCAGCCAGGGCTTTAAGAGTCTCCAACATAGATCAGGTCTTTCGATTGTTATATATCAATTTTTCTTGATATATCAGGTCGCGCTTTACCGGTCAAGTAAAAAGGCCCTCCGGATTCCTCCGAAGGGCCTGATACACAATTTTGAAGAAGAGTTACGCCGCTTCCAATAATTCCTGATCCTCCCCGAACAGTTCATCAAAGATGGCCTGCACGGTGGTAATTTTATCAGCCTTCCAGGCATTGGTACCGCAGAAAACCAGACCGGTTTCTACATCTCCGCGCTGAGCACGATCGAGGGCGGTGACGATGCAGAAGCGTTCGCCGGATTCTTTGTAGGAGCATTTTTTCAGGCACCCCAGGCGGCAGGGGGTATGCTGGTCAAGATCGTACTGGCGGATATTTTTCTGATTGGTAAGGATAGCACGTCCCGGCAATCCAGCCGGACTCATGATCAGCCCGATATCTTCCTGGCGGCAGTCAATGTACTTTTGTTTGAAAGCTTCCTCGGCATCACATTCCTCGGTGCAGACGAAACGGCTGGCCATCTGGACGCCATCGGCCCCCTCAGCCAAAGCATGTTCCAGGTCGGTTCTATCCCAGATACCTCCGGCGGCAATTACCGGGACATTCACACCATATTCTGAGCGAAACAGTGCCTTGACCTGACGTACCGTGGCGTACTGATCATACTCTCCGGTGCCGATATTCTCAATCTTCTCACCGAGATGACCACCAGCAGTATCGGGATCTTCCACAACCACAGCGTCCGGCAGACGATGGTATGATTTGAACCATTTTTTAGCAATCAGCTGGGCGGCACGCAGTGATGAAACAATCGGAATCAGTGCCACTTCCGGATGATCTGTCGTAAGTTCCGGCAGCCCCATCGGCAGTCCGGCGCCGCAGACAATCACCTTGGCACCACCATCAATGGCAGCTTTGACAAGTTGTTCAAAATCAGACAGGGCTACCATCACATTGACGCCGATGATGCCGTCCGGTGCAATTTCATAGGCCTTGCGAAGCTCGGCCTTAAATGCCTCGGCGTCAGCTTTAAAATAATTTTTACCGTTGTAAAGCCCGCTGTTGAGTGCGATGCCGGGTGCAGCCACCAGACCGATACCGCCGCATTTAGCAATAGTGCCGGCCAAACGCCCTGCTGATACCCGTACTCCCATGCCCCCCTGAATGAGCGGGTAACGGGCAATGTGGTTCCCAATTTTAAGCGGCTGCAACATGTACGACCTCCCGGTTCCTTCTGACAGATGCGCATACTAGCAAGTTTGCCGTCAATGGTATGTAATACTTTTGTAAAACCCGTGATTGCCAACGCTGAATTGAACGGCTATAATCCGACGCCAATTATCCCGACACGAGGTACCAAGACCATGATTCGACCATTTAAAGGCATATTTCCCGCTATTGATCAGAGCGCCTTTATTGCTGAAACCGCTGTCATTATTGGTGATGTTGAAATCGGAGAGCAATCCAGTATCTGGTATAACTGCGTCGCGCGCGGAGACGTTAACTCAATCCGTATCGGTGCCCGCAGCAACGTCCAGGATCTCTCCATGCTGCACGTTACCCACAAAAAAAATGCCGAAGATCCCGGTGCACCGCTGATTATCGGTGATGACGTCACGATCGGCCACAGTGTGACTCTGCATGGTTGTACCCTGCAGAATGGTTGTTTCATAGGCATGCAGGCCATGGTTATGGATCATGCTGTGGTTGGAGAAGGGGCTCTGATCGGTGCACGTGCACTGGTTACAGAAGGAACGATTGTCCCCCCGCATACGCTCTGGGTCGGTTCTCCGGCCCGCTACAAGCGTGACCTGACACCGGAGGAAGTGGCATGGCTGGCTAAATCGGCCAATAATTATGTCAGGTATTCGCGGGAGTATCTTGCTGAAGAGCTGAGCTAAGTCGCGCTGCTGCTTCCAGATAGACCTGCTGTGCCGGAGCATTGTACTGGACAAAGATAATCCGCTCCAGCTCGTGATACTGCTCGCGAGCTGCCTCTGCTGCGGAAAGAGCGATAATGGCCGCCTCACGCATCGGGTAGCCATAGACTCCGGCGCTGACCGCCGGAAAGGCAATACTGGTCAGGCCGTGCTGATGGGCGACCTCGAAACAGCGGCGGTAAGCCGACTTCAGCAACTCCGGCTCACCATGCTTTCCATCCTTCCAGACCGGTCCGACCGTGTGAATGACATGTCGGGCCGGCAGCTTGTAACCTCTGGTAATCTTAGCATCACCGGTCTCGCACCCTCCCAGACTTCCGCATTCGCCGAGCAGAGCAGGTCCGGCAGCCGCATGAATAGCTCCATCCACCCCACCGCCTCCGAGCAGAGTGTTGTTAGCGGCGTTGACAATTGCATCAACCGCCAGTCTCGTGATATCGCTCAGTACAATTTCAATCTTAGCTGACATACCTGCCTCCTGGACTATACGTAATTAACAGCGCTAACGAGCTGGAAGTGCCAGGTGACGCAATGCACTAACAACGCTGATCAGAGTCTGCGGCTCTACGGAATGAACTTTTACAGATCTCCTGAAGTCGCTGGTACTCTCCGTCTGTCAGCCGCCGGCCATGATAGATTGCTGCGCCATACACCTGCGCGAACTCCTCGGACTGCCTGCTACCGCTCAACTCTGCCAGTTCAAAGATACCGGCTTTACCCGGCTCCACCCGTAACCCGCAGTCATCTTCCAGTCGGCGATAAAATCGACGCAGTATGCGGGTTTCACGCGCTGCAAACCAGATAGTACGACGCTTCCAGAGAAACCAGCCGAGTGCCACCGGTATGAACAGCAGCAGGTACGGCAGCGTTCTGCGCAGATTACCGCTGAATTCGAAACGTTGCAGATGCTTTCCAATACTCTGTGCCGCCTGGACCTGACGTTCCAGGTCATAGCTGACCACCGCCCGGTTCCAGTAATAATCTGAAGCATCAGCCAGTAAACGCAAGCGCTGCAGAAGGGTTGTTCTGCGCTCTGCTCCCCAGAGCTGGTCGGCATTATTGGCAAAGCTGCTCGGATCGAGACGACGCCAGCCTGTGCCGGGTAGCCAGAACTCCACCCAGACATGCGCCATCTCTTCACTGACCAGATAATAGCCTCCCAATTCGTTGTACTCCCCTCCCAGATAGCCCCCCACGAGGCGGGCCGGAATGCCGGCTCCCCGCAGCAGCAGGGCACAGGCGGAAGCAAAGAACTCGCAGTTCCCCTGTTTGCTCTCAAACAGAAACTGCTCGAGCGCATGCGCGCCGGTCGGCATCCCCTGCTGGCTGTAACGGTATCCGCCGGCTCGCAAATACGTCTCCAGCGCAACTACACGCAGCGTATCGTCCTGTCCCTGTAGACGAATCTGCCGCGCGAGATGGCTGATGCGGGGTGCAATTGTGGCCGGAAGCTCCAGATACGGTCTTGTGTCAATCCTGTTGATGATCGGGATACTGCCGGAACTGTCCGATACAACGCGATACACAATCCGACTGGCGCTTCGCCGGGTGCGTTCGTAGACCAGATCGGCTGACCGTTGGAACGGGATGCCGCTGACGGTAACCGGCGCATCCAGTAGCGGTAGATAGCGTAAGCCGCCCGGTTCAAGGTAGATCGTCTGCGTAACAGTTCCCTGTCGGTCAAGCGATTTCTCACCCCCTTTAAGAGCAGTCCGCTGCCAACGTGTACCGTCAAAACTGTTGAATACCGCGACTCGCCAGTAACGCTGCTGCGCTGGAAGCTGCAAGGTTTCGGCCCGAAATACCCGTTCGCGCACGGTCAGCTGCTGTGCCGCCACACCCGGCTCCACCTTTTCGCTGAAGCCGGTGCTGCTCACCCCAGAACCGGCCATGAAATGCCACAGCGGCATCTGCGTGCGTGGCAGAATCGGAAAAAAGAGCAGCAGCAGCGGCAGCGAGAGCAGCGGCAATGCGGTACCGGCGGTCAGCACCGTGCGCAGCTCGCGGCGGGTAAGCGTTATACGTTTGTCGGCGGCATAATAGGTCAACAGCACCAGAGCCGGTGCTTCCAAAAATAACAGGATCGTCAAAAAGAGCATGAATGTGGGGCTAAGGTCAAACAGGGATGATGAGGCTAGGCAGAACAGGGCCAGCGCGTGGATCTGCAGATGATGGCGCACGCTCTTCTCGGAGAGCAGCCGCAGCGCTAGCATAAAGGTCAGGACGCATACCACCGGCTGTACGGCATTGCTGGAGCTGTACTGAAACAGATAGATCAGAAAGACCGGTACGATGGCACTGTTCAGCAGCCAATCGGGAAGGTTCCAGGCCCCCCGGCGCAGCTGCCAGAAACTGGCCAGAAAACCACATACCATTGCAATTCGCGGGGTCGTACCGATCCAGGGAAAGAGCGGAATCATGCCGCACAGCACAATCGCGTGCGTAAACCACCAGCTGAGCGAGCTAATTGCAAGCATACAGGGCCAATTCCGTCAGCAGGTGACGTTCGTGCTGCGCCCCCATCCCGGCCGGGATGGGTGTCTGTTCCAGAATCAGGCTGACCGGTCGCTGCTTGCTCCAGCGTTTGACCAGCCAGGCCGCCTGTGAAATGCGCTCTTCCAGGGTGCTGCCCGGCATACTGTTCAGATCTACATTCAGCGGTGGTGCACTCTGACTGCCAAACTGCTTGACCAACAGATCGTCGCCGCGCGCCGACAATTTCCAATGAATCGTTTTGAACGGTTCCCGACCGGAATAGGACGCGATCCGCTCCAGCTCCCCTTCATGGCCGCGCCGATCCACGCGCCTGCTCGATCCAGTCACATCTGAAGGGGTGCCGTCGTCAGCTGAGAGCGGCAGCAGCGCCGGGAATACGATCAGCTGCTGCTGCAGGTCGAACACCCAGAAGCGGGTGAAAAAGTTAACCGGAAAATTGGAGCTGATGCGCACCGGATCGAGAGTGACCTTGCCACGCCGGGGAAAGAGAAACGTCACCATGCGCTCAGCCGCCTGAGATTTCGGCACAAACGGCACGACCCCACCAAGACTGTCTCCCGATTCCATTCGAATCAGAAACGAGGGGATATGACGTTTGGCATTGGAAACACGCAGATGAAAGCCGGTCTGTGTTCCTGCATAGACCTCGGGGGGCGGGATCAGTTCAGGGAGCAGCTGTTTGATGTTGAGCATACCGACGTACCCGGTGACAGACATGAAGGCCAGCAAGCCGGACACAACCAGAAACAGCAGGTTGTTGCCGGTGTTGACGGCGGCGAAACCGAGCAGCAGGGTGATGACGATGTAGAGGGCACCCGCCGTGCTGATCCTCAGACCAAAGGCAGCGCTATGTCGGCCAATACTGTTCGTAAAAGCTCTCTCCTGTCGGTCGCTTCCTGGCCGGGGCGCAGTACCAGACGGTGGCTGCAGACCGGAATGGCGATCCCCTTGACATCTTCCGGGGCCACAAAATCGCGCCCGGCCAGAAATGCGGCTGCCCGTGCCGCCTGCGCCAGATTGATGGCACCCCTGGTGGAAAGGCCGGTCAGCAGCAGCGGATGCCGTCTGGTTACGGCGACCAGTTCATAGATATAACCGACCAGTTTGTCAGCCAGAAAAACATCCTGACTGACATGAATTCTGGCCTGCTGTAGATCAGCTAGGCTGACGGTCGGTGTAATTCCGCTGATCCGTTCGCGGATACCGCCACCGGCGATGATCGCTTTTTCGAGAGCTTCGGGAGGATAGCCGATGCCGGTACAGATCAGAAAGCGGTCCAGCTGCGACTCCGGCAACAGGAAGGTGCCGCTTTGATCGGATGGGTTCTGCGTGGCAAAGACCATGAACGGGTCAGGTAGAGCGTGCGTGATCCCTTCAACCGTTACGCGCCGTTCCTCCATCGCCTCCAGCATGGCGCTCTGGGTGCGCGGCATGGCGCGATTGATCTCGTCCAGAAGCACGATGTTGCTGAAAACCGGACCGGGCAGGAAGGTGAAGCGCCCCTCTTCACGATTGAAGACGGAAAGCCCGGTAATATCTGAGGGGAGCAGGTCGCTGGTGCACTGCACCCGTCCGAAGCTCAGGCCGGTAGCAGCGGCCAGCGCCAGCGCCACGGTGGTTTTGCCGAGCCCCGGCAGATCCTCGATTAGGATGTGCCCGCCGGCCAGCAGCGCGATCGTTGCCAGACGCACGACCTCTTCCTTCCCTTGCAGATAGTCACGCGTCAGGGTGTCGAGCATGTTGGTGATGGTTGTATGCGATCTTTTCATGGGTGTGCCCGTGCTACAGATATCTACCGATAATCGGCTCCAGCTTCTGTCTGGTTGCCTCGGGAATGACCGAACGATCGGTGATGATGGCGTACTGCATGGCACTGCCGCAGGCGCAGCTGCGTTCATTGCCGATTTCCGCTACCGCGTAGCGGATGATGTTCTTGGCCATGGCTACATTCTGGTGGATGATCTGGATAATGGCCTCAACAGTCACGTCGTCGTGGGATTCGTGCCAGCAGTCGTAATCGGTTGAAAGGGCGATGATGCCATAGCAGATCTCCGCTTCGCGGGCCAGCTTGGCCTCGGTCAGGTTGGTCATACCGATTACGGAGGCTCCCAGCGCCAGATACGAAAACGATTCGGCCCGGGTCGAAAAAGCCGGCCCTTCCATACAAATGTAGCTGCCCCCTTTGTGGACGGTTGCACCGGCTTTCAGGGCGGCACTGAACAGCGTATCGGAGAGCGGGTGGCAGACCGGATCGGCAAAGCCGGCGTGAGCAACGATGCCGTCACCAAAGAACGTATCGCGCCGGATCCCTTTAGTACGATCGATAAACTGATCGGGAATAACGATATGGCCGGGAGCGATGGCATCTTTGAGGCTCCCCACGGCTGAAACCGAGATGATCCGTTCGACACCCAGCTTCTTCATACCGTAGATGTTGGCGCGGTAGTTGATTTCCGACGGCAAGAGGCGGTGCCCGCGTCCGTGGCGCGGCAGAAAAACCATGTTGACGCCGTTCAGAACGCCGGTGACATACTCATCTGACGGATCACCAAACGGAGTACCCACACTGACCCGCTCCACCTGCTCCAAACCTTCCATGTCATAAAGTCCACTCCCGCCGATAACCCCGATCGTTGCTACAGTCATTGTTTAAACTCCTCTTGTTTTAATTTTCATTCTATCCGCGTGCCATATCCACAAGCAGCGCAATATTGAGACCGATGACAATCAGGCCGACCAGCCAGAGCACAGTTTTTCCATAGGGGCGGTTGGCGTAGCTGCCCATGACCTTTTTTGATGAAGTCAGCCAGATCATCGGAAAGATCGTAAACGGAAGCTGCAGGCTGAGCGCAATCTGGCTCCAGAGGATCCCTTTGAACGGGTCTTTCAGCAGCAGGATAACGATTACGCCACCGAAAACAGTAATAACGACACCTATTTTTGAATGAATATCTGCAATATCAAAGGGTTCACGATAGATGCCGGCAAAAACACTGCCGCCGGCCATAGCGGCAGTTACGGAGGATGCCAAGCCGGCGAAGATCAGCCCCAGTGCAAAGACCGTCGAAGACAGGCTTCCAAAAATAGGTGTCAGAGTTGCGGTTACCTGCGGCAGTTCGCTGACCTGGATGCCCCTGGCATGGAACACCGCCGCTGCCATGATGATCATAGCGCTGTTGATGGCCCAGCCGGCCCCCATGCCGGTTAGTGTATCGAGAAATTCATATTTGAGACCTTTACGAATGGCATCATCACCCTGTTCACTTACCTGCCGACTCTGAATAACCTCGGAATGCAGGAAAATGTTGTGCGGCATGACAACAGCGCCGAGCACACCGACTATGACCGGTAGCGCTCCGAGAGGAACGGTTGGAATTACCCACCCCTGCAGCGCAGCTCCCCATGAAACTTTGGCCAGCGTTAATTCAAACAGAAAGGCCAGTCCTATTAGCGAGACAAAACCCATGATCCATTTTTCGAGTCGCTGATAGTTTTTGGATAAGAGCATATAGATCGAAAAGCAGCAGGCCAGCAGTGCACCGACCGGAATCGGCAGACCGGTCAGCATCTGCAGGCCGATGGCCCCCCCCAGCAGCTCGGCAAGTGCGGTCGAAATGCAGGCCAGCATGGCGCTGCCGAGCATCAGATATCTCAGCCAGGGCTTAAAATACGTTGAGGCAGCCTCGGAGAGACAGAGACCGGTGACGATGCCGAGATGGGCAGCGTTATGCTGCAGGACGATCAGCATGATGGTGGAGAGCGTCACGATCCAGAGCAGCTGATAGCCGAATTGCGAACCGGCCGCAACGTTGGTAACCCAGTTGCCGGGGTCAATAAAACCGACCGTGACGAAGAAACCGGGACCGATATAGCGGAACAGTTCCAGGGAAGCCAGACGGGATGCTTGTTTGCCGATGTGCGAGATCCAGTTCATGCGGCGCATAGTACCTTGAAGAACGAGGATTGTCGAGTGGCTGGTGTGAATCTATCTTTCCGGTATGCTAAGTTCAAAGCGTGTGACGCCATTCTTAGATATTACGTCAACATCTCCGCCATGGGCCCGGGCGATACTCCTGCTGATGAACAGCCCCAGGCCGCTGCCTCGTATGTTCTTGATACGTCGAGCCGCTGTTCCGCGAACGAATTTTTGAAACAGCATACTCTTCTCCTCATCGGTAATAACATCCCCCTGGTTAGTGACCGATAGTATCAGCATCGTTTCACGTTTCTCCGCACGTACAGTCACCTTTCCTACTTCTGAATATTTGATCGCATTGTCAAGCAGGTTAGAGAGGACAATTTTTACCAGCACCGGGTCAAGCGTCCACTTTTCGGGTGCCTGATCCCACTCCAGGCACAGCTGGTGGAACGGGGTGAGGTGCAGCAGGTTTGTAGCTTCCGAAATGAGCCGGGCGATTTCAGTTACTTTCAATTTGACTTGAAAACCGCCTTGCTCGATCCGCTCACTGGTCAGACAGTTATCGATCAGATGGGAGAGTGAACGAGTTGCACGCTGAATCTGGTGTGCGCGCTGTTCAAGATCGGCCTGGCCGCACAGTGGTACTGCCGCCAGATTAGTAGCTGCTGAATCAATTATTGCTAAAGGCGTGCGGAATTCGTGACCTACCGTGCTCAGAAAGTTACGCTGTTCCTGCAACATTTCCCGTTCATGTTCAAGAACTGCCTCGGTAGTTTTTTCAGCTTCACGACTCTCAAAAGCTGAGCGCTGACAGACCATTATGATGAATCCCAACGTCCAGAGCGTACTCATGACAAGGGCTATCAGGTATGATAACAGCTGCGCTAACGACGGGGTAAACAGAGCTTCGACAGTTGGGACGACAAACGGTGACAGGCCGCGTAACGTAAAAAAAATACCGCCTGAGATGAAAACAGCCCAGAGAAGATGCGCCGAAGTTGCAACGGATCTGTTTTTGTACCGGTAGAGTGCATTTGCAATCATCAGCGATACAATACCGACTCCAAAGGAAAAATTAATACGCCGGATAAAACGATTGTCATCGATAAAGGTGAAATAGTAGGCAACCAGCGTAACCACCGCACAAATTGCGACGAGTAAGCCGACCTTCTCACGTCTGTTCAGGAATCGGAGCACACCAGCATAAATGAACAATAATCCCAGTACAAACATGGTGTTATTAGCAACTATCGCCAGGGGACCGATTCCGGGGAAATCGCGCAGATAATTGAAAATAAAAGCCAGTGACCACGCACTGGTGCCTGCAATCCAGAAGCTGATACCCTCATACTTCAGGTTTAAACGAAGCAGAGTGGAAAGTGCAATCACCTGCAGAAAGTTGGTCAGACAGATGGTGAATGCCAGGGTATGGATATCAATCTTCATGAGTTAAATGGTTTTGCAAGCATGACCCGCCCTATCGCCTGACCGCGCAACTACCGACAAAAACCATCCCTTTTCCGAATACCGCACGCAACGGTACCCCGTGGCCGGCTACGTTTTTTACTTTTGCGCGCAAGCGCGAAACAAGCACCTCGATCCGGTGAAAGTCGCCGTTTTCGTAGCGCTGACCGAATAGTTCCAGTAGTTGAAATTTTGAAATAACCTCTTCAGCATGATTCATAAAAAACTCCAGCAGCCGTAATTCTCCTGATGTAAGTTCAATAGTCACACCATCGGGCGTAACCAGCAGCGCCTCACCTCGCAGAAGAATCCACTCGCCCGGTTCGGCATCAGTGGAGGTCTGTCTCAATTCATCAGTAGCATGCTTCTTGCGGAGCACAGCGTTGATCCCGGCAGCCAGTTCATACAGATCAACCGGCTTTACGAAATAGTAATCCGCGCCTGCATCCAGACCGGCAATACGGTCTTTTAATGAACCGCGGGCTGTCAAGGCGATGATCGAGTATCTGCCATAGGAATGTAGATGAGCAATCAGGCTGAGACCGTCTTCGCCCGGTAATCCCAGATCAACAATTACCAGGTCGGCGTGCGTAACCGCTAACAGGCGGTAGAAATTTTCGGCAGAATCAGAACTCCAGACAGAAAAACCCTGTGCTTCAAGAAAACGGGAAACGTTACGACTGAAATCTTCTTCATCATCGACAATCGCGACCGCGTAGGGGGATTTTTCAGGTTTCTGATTACTCATTACCAGGAGACCTCTATCGACAAATTTTGTTTTTTATTTGTAGCGCACCGTCCATTACTTGGCAACTAATTCAGATCTTTTTACTCATGCTGCAGAGCAGACCACCCACCTGATTTGGTGCGGGAAGAGCCGCCGATACCTTCTCCGGCTTTAAAGCAATCCATTCCGCATTGTTCAAAAAGGACCGGTAAATTTTTGTGCGGAAAGCGCTGTTTCCAGCCGTCATGAAAGCTGTCGGCCGCCAACAGAATGCCATCCGGCGCCAGCAGTGCGGCCAGATTGGCAACAACCTGCTGCAGTTTGAACGGTTCGTGCAGAATCGGTCCACCCAGCAGTCCGTTACAAAGGATTAGGTCCCACTGGCCGCTGTCCATTGCCCGGAGGTGGGAAGCAGTCAGGTCTGCAGTCCTGAAGCTGACGCATGACGGGTAACCTATTTTAAAGAGCCGCTCCGTTTCTTCGCGGAAGCTGCGTTCGTACTGACGATCATGCGGGAAGCATCGTTCTGCCGCAGCCCACACCTCCAGCGGTTCCAGCGTCCACCCTTCTACCTGAAACGTCTCAACCTGACAACTATTCTCCATCAGCAAACGGGCCAGTCCGTAGGTGCCTTCGCCGGTACCGCAGGCAGCGTCCAGACAGCGCAATGTTTTCAGATTTTTCTGCTGCAGCCAGTTTTTGACAAACTCCTGCTGTACGGGATAGCGCACAAATCCACCATAAAAGCGGCGTGGCAGAAATGAAAAGAACAGGAACTCGATCAGCAGGTCGTGGTCTTCCAGTAGTGTTTCCAGCAGGCGTGCCGGGTTGGCGCTGAACTGGAAGCGTAACTGCAGCGTGCTGAAGAGGTCAGCCCAGCTGAAGGAGTTATGAAAAGGGGTGCTGGAGAGAATCGGAGGGTACCGCAGCGATGATTGGTAGAGGCGTTTGAAAACAGCTGCAATTTCGGCGATCGGCAGGTAGATTTCACTCTGGATGCGGATTTCCGGGGTGACGATCAGACCGGCGGCCAGGAACGGGGCCGGGCAGGTAGCCACGTAGCTGGTAAATCGGGACTGCAGATGACGGATGGCCCCTTGAAAGAGGGTCGGATCGACCGCGGCGGAGATGAGGTTGTCAAGCCCTGCGCTCCCGGAGTAACGACCGGGTGACCGACTCTGCATTAGAAACTGCGCAGCGGGTGATAGAGGGTGTCCCGCTCTACGGGAGTTTTACCGGCCATTTTTATCAGGGTGATGATGCCCTCCTTGGTGAGTGACTGAGGACTCTGCGCGCCGGCATCGTGACCGATCTTCTCTTCCACAACAGTGCCATCCAGATCGTTGACCCCGAAGGCCAGCGAAACCTGGGCGATCTTCTCACCCAGCATGATCCAGTAGGCTTTGATATGCTCGAAATTATCCAGAAATATCCGGGCAATCGCGAGCGTCTTCAGGTCATCCAGACCTGAAGTTCCCGTAATATCCAGCTTCAGGTCGGAGTTTTCCGGCTGGAAGGCCAGCGGAATAAAAGCCTGGAATCCGCCGGTTTCATCCTGCAGAGTGCGCAGCATCTGCATATGTGCGACCCGATCGGCATACGACTCGACATGGCCGTAGAGCATGGTGGCGTTAGTTTTAAGCCCGGCCAGATGCGCCAGGCGGATAATCTCCAGCCAGCGGGCCCCTGAAATCTTCTCCGGACAGATTTTGTTGCGCACATCTTCCACCAGAATCTCTGCTCCACCACCCGGCATGGAACCGAGACCAGCCGCCATCAGTCGCTGCAGGACCTGTTCATTCGTCAGCCCGGAAATTCGAGAGAAGTATTCAATCTCAACGGCAGTAAAGGCTTTAATATGTAGTGCCGGTGCGACCTGGTGGATCGCTTGCAGAGTCTCCTCATAAAACTCAAAGGCCAGATCGGGGTGCAGGCCGCCGACGATATGTACCTCGGTGGCTCCCTCGCGCTCGGCTTCGGCGGCCCGACGACAGATCTCGTCCAGTGCCAGCGTATAGGCACCGTCTTCACCGGCTGTGCGCGAGAAGGCACAGAAAGCACAGCGGTTAACGCAGACGTTGGTCGGATTGATGTGGCGATTGACGTTGAAGTAAACGTTATGGCCGTTTTTTCTTTGATTGCTTACGGCAGCCAGTTCACCGATCGAGAGCAGGTCGTTGGAAGCAAACAGGAAGAGTGCCTCGTCAGGTGAAATGCGCTGACCGGCATGGACATGTGCGGATACGGTTTCAAAAGTTATCATGGTCCGGAGTCTACGAAAAACAGAGCAGCAGTGCAAGTAAGAAAGCTTCCTGATGGTATCCCATGTATCCGGTGCAGAGAATTTGTCACGCTAAAAGCGGGGCGCGGTTCTAAAAACTTGATTATTTGACTCCGGATGAACATAATGCAGGCCGTTTGAACTGCTGATGGAGTCGGTTTTGAAGATTGCAGGGAACAGTGATGATTAATAAAGAGCTTGAAACCATGATCATGAGTGCCAGTGACCTGCCGACTATTCCGGTGGTCGCTACCAAGGTCATGCAGCTTATCGAAGATGAAAACGTCTCGGCTGAGGAACTGGCCAAAGTGGTCGCCTCTGATCCGGCTGTTGCCGCCCGTGTGCTCAAAATTTCCAATTCTTCGTTTTATGGCTGTCAGCGCCAGATTCAGACTCTGTCGCACGCTATCGTCGTGCTCGGTTTCGGCACGTTGAAAAGCCTGGTGGTGGCTGCGTCAGTCAAGCAAGTGTATCAACCCTACGGACTTACCGAGAAAATGCTCTGGGAGCACTCCTTCGGAGCCGGACTGGCGGCCCGCATGATCGCCAAAGAGATCCGCAGAGTCAGCAGCGAAGAGGCTTTTCTGGGAGGACTGTTTCACGACATTGGGAAAATTATTTTGAATTCAATGGATAGCAAGCGTTTTCAGGGTGTCATGCAGCGATGTTACAATTTTGGTGTGTCGTTCGAGGAGGCCGAACGGCAGGCTTATCCCTACACGCACTCCGAAGTGGGTGGGTTGGTCATAAAAAAATGGAACTTCCCTGACCTGCTGATGAAAACAGTCCTGCAGCATCACACGTTTGTTTTTGATGCTGACGAGGAACTGTACCAGAAGAACCTGACCTGCGTCGTCGGTCTTGCCAACCTGTTCTGCCACAAGATCGGTATCGGAGTACGCGAGCCGGACGATGAACTGGAACTGGCGCAAACGATTCCGGCGCAAAAACTGGCTCTTGACGAAGAACAGCTGGCTGACCTGCTGGAGCGCTTCAGCGCAGCCTACGATCAGGACAAGAGCTTCTTCAGCTGAAAGTTGATTTTTTCACTGTGTAATAGTATAAAGACAGACTTTATATCTTCATCGAAGGATGTTTATGATTCGCGAGATACTTACCTATCCAAATCCAGCGCTCAAGAAAAAATCAGCACCAGTGGCTGTTATTACCGATGCCGTCCGTGAGCTTGTCCGCGACATGGCCGAAACCATGTATGATGCCCCGGGAGTAGGATTGGCAGCACCCCAGATCGGGGTACACCAGAGGGTGATCGTCATCGATGTTTCCGCCAAGGATGAGCCGCCCGAGCTGATTGCTGCCATAAATCCGGTTATTTCGTACGCTGAAGGGGAGGCTTTTGAAGAAGAGGGCTGCCTGTCGGTTCCGCACTATGCCGCTAATGTCCGCCGGCATGCCCGTGTTATCGTCAAGGCGCTGGACCTGGAAGGTGTCGAGCGTACTTGGCGCGCCGAAGAACTGCTGGCTATCGCTTTTCAGCACGAAATCGACCATCTGGAAGGTGTTCTGTTTGTTGACCATCTCTCGCCGCTGAAGCGCGAACTCTTCATTCGGAAGGCCCGCAAGGCTGCCGAGGAAAAACAATGACCGGCTGGCGCACCATTTTCATGGGAACTCCCGACTTTGCCTGTCCGACCCTGCAGAAACTGATCGACCATGGTGAACATCTGGTGGCGGTCGTTACGCAGCCGGATCGTCCCAAGGGGCGTGGTCAACACCTGATGCCCCCTCCGGTTAAAGAGCTGGCGGCCCGGTATGAAATCCCTGTCTACCAGCCGCTTAAAGTTCGTGATCCGGCCTTTGTCGAGCTGATCCGCGAGCTGAAACCTGATGTGATTGTTGTGGTGGCTTTTGGCCAGATTCTGCCCAAGGCACTGCTTGAGATTCCGCCGCACGGCTGCATCAACGTGCACGCCTCGCTGCTGCCGCGCTACCGTGGCGCTGCGCCGCTCAACTGGTGCATCATCAACGGCGAAACCGAAACCGGCGTTACCACTATGCTGATGGACGTTGGTCTGGATACCGGACCAATGCTGCTGACGCGGAAAACAGAGCTGGATGAAAACGAGGATATTACATCACTCCATGATCGCATGTCGGTCATGGGGGCTGAACTGCTGATTGAAACGCTCGACCGGCTCTCGATAGGTGAGGTCGTACCACAGCAGCAGAACAACGCTGAAACCTGCTACGCTGCCATGCTTAAGAAAGAGGACGGGTTGATTGACTGGGAGCGCACTGCCACTTCCATCCATAACCAGGTGCGCGGCCTGGCGGTCTGGCCGGGGGCATTCAGCCACGTTGGTGATCAGACCCTGAAAATTTACCGGACCCGCATTGCCGATGGAAGCGGACAGCCGGGGGGGGTACTTAAATCTGCAAAAGGGCAGCTTGAAGTGGCCTGTCTGTCCGGCAGTCTTTTAATCGAAGAACTGCAGCTTTCCGGCAAGAAACGCCTTGATGTCGGCAGTTTTCTGGCCGGTTTTCCGATACCCGAGGGCACTCTGCTCGGCAACGGTATTCAGAAGGAAGTACATCCGTGACAACAATCAACGAAAAAGAGGCGGTACCACCCCGTAAGCGGCTCTTTGTAACCCTGATGGGCATCACCTGTCTGATGGTCGTGGCCGTTATTTTCCTGGCCTGGTGGATTCCGAATCGCGGCCTTGCCAATATTCACCCCAATCTGCCGCACATCGTCGGTATCATCATGATGGTGCTTTCCGGAGCGGCCATTCTGGGTACCGGTCTGCTGGTACTGACGACGGCGCTTGGCAAGGATATCTTTTTTACCCGCTTCATGCGGCTGGTGGTGATTAAATTTCTGCTACCAGTTATCGAGATGGTGGGCCGGGTAATCGGGCTTAACAAAGACAGTATCCGTCAGTCATTCATTGCCATGAATAACAGCCTGGTCATTTCGCAGCGCATGAAGATCAAGCCGGACCGCATCCTGGTGTTGCTGCCGCATTGTATCCAACTCTCCGATTGCGAAATAAAGGTTACCGGCGACATCAACAAATGTTCCGGCTGTGGACGTTGCAGCATCAAAGGGTTGGTGGATATCGGTCACAAATACCATATCGATATCTCGGTTGCCACCGGCGGAACACTGGCCCGTAAGGTGATCGTGGAGAAACGGCCCAAGCTTGTGCTGGCGGTGGCCTGTGAACGCGACCTGACGGCCGGCATCAAAGACTGTTATCCGCTGCCGGTAATCGGCATCCTCAACGAGCGCCCCTTCGGTCCCTGTTTCAATACCATCGTGGATGCGAGCAAGATTGATGAAGCCCTGAGTCAGGTGATCCAGATGGATGGAGCGGTCGCACCTCCTGCCTGAAGATCAGTTTCCTCTTGTCGTGCGAGTAATGTGTCGGGTGCGTGAGGAGTGAGGAGAATTTACACTTCTGCTTTCAGGCCGCGCGCCATCAGCTCTATGACCGCCTGACGGGCCGGCTTGTCTTCATGCAGGATCTGGTAGGTCTTCTCGACGATCGGCATTTCAACTCTCAGACGGCAGGCGAGCTGATAGACCGATTCAGCGCTTTTAACGCCCTCGGCCACCATGCGCATCTCGGCCAGGATGTCGGCCAGCTTCATTCCCTGCCCCAGCTTGAAACCTACCGTACGGTTACGTGAAAGGTCACCGGTACAGGTCAAAACCAGGTCTCCCATACCGGCCAGTCCGGCGAAGGTAGCTGCCTGCGCCCCCATGGCCAGTCCGAGGCGATTCATCTCGGCCAGCCCCCGCGTGATCAGGGCTGCACGAGCGTTGTAGCCGAAGCCGAGCCCGTCACAGATACCGGCTGCGATGGCAATCACATTCTTAATCGCCCCTCCCAACTCAACACCGATCACATCACCATTGGTATAGACCCGCAAACAGGGGCAGCTGAAGACCTTTTGCACCCGGTGCGAAGCGCTGCTGTTATGGGAGGCGGCCACAATCAGCGAAGGGAGTTCCTGAGCAACTTCGCGGGCAAAAGTCGGACCGGACAAGGCCACATAACGGGCCAGAACCGCTTCACCGAGCAGTTCGCCACAGATCTGGGAAACCGTCTGCAGAGTTTCCAGCTCAATCCCCTTGGAAGCGTTGGCAATAATCGTATCGGCTGCAATGAAGGGAGCCAGTTGCCTGATGACGCCACGCATGACCTGCACCGGTGTTACCAGCAGTACGATGCTGCGCCCACTGACCGCCTCTTCCAGATTGCCAGTGCAGGCCAAAGTCGGGTGCAGGTTGATACCGGGCAGATAGAGCGAGTTGGTGTGGCTGGTCGTGATTTCTGCAACCAGTTCCGGCTCATAGGCCCACAAAACCGTGTCTATACCGTTGGCCGCCAGCCGGCTGGCTAGTGCCGTTCCCCAGCTGCCGCCGCCGATCACAGCGATTCGTTCAAGAGCAGTTTGACGTTCTGCCAAAGTGTCGCTGAGAACGCTAGTCATCATAGCCGTCATCGTCATCCTCCTCCAGGCGCGGATCATACCCCTCAGCCAGCGTCTGTCGGGCGGCATCAACGCTGTCAAGCAGCAGTCGCCGGATAAAGGGGTGGCGACTGTCGGGCATAAATCCGCCCACCAGACTGAGCGCCGTTGCCAGGGTTTGCTGGACGAAGGTTTCTTCGCTACCGGCCTGCTGCATATGATCCGCAGCCAGAAGCAGCCGCTTGATGATGTCAGCACGACGCGGAATGATAAGTTCATCGCAGCACCTGACGATCTCAATTTCCAGCGCTTTGCCGTCGACCTGTTCCGGCCCTTCGCTCCCTTCCAGCAGCGTAAAGCGGTCGGCAGCATCGTAGACCGCAGCTTCCGTCAGCAGCCAGCCATCCACGCCCGGACAATCCAGCAGATCATTACTGGTAGTAATTAAGCCTGGTATCTTTTCAACAATACCCTCCAGGCTTGCCAGGCTGAAACGGGGGATATAGGCTTCAGGTCTGATAGAATCAGGGCGGAACAGTCGCATATCAACATAAAAATCAGGCGGGAGATAATATCCCTCCACTCGGCTGCGATAGAGAGCGTCACGCAGCAGGGCAAGCGCGTACTCGGCATCAACCGGCGTCAGCATCTCGCCGGCAGCTACATCGGCAAGAACATGGCCGTACTCTTTTTCATCCCTCATGCGATAACTGATCGCGTTGAGTATCCCGTCAGACTCATCCGTCATGATTAGCATGGCTGCCAGAGCCGTTTCATCCAGCTGCCACGAGAAGAGCAGGGAGCGCGAACCATAGAAGTCTATTGGTCCGGCGTACGCCTGATAGAGCGGCATTGGCTGCTGGAACGAGCTCGGCAGCGCCAGCGCTTCACGAATGCCGATAAATGAGAGCCGGCGGATACTGCGCTGAATCAGTGCCGCATTCTCTCCTTGATGCAGTGTTTGAGCCCGATTCAAGACATCCAGAGCGTGACCGCTGATAGCGCGTCCCAGAGCCAGAATCGCCTCGCGGACAATTTCCTCTTTTTCAAACGAGAGCAGAATTTCAAGCAGTGCGATCGCCTCTGCAGAGCGGTTCTCCGAAAGATGACGCATCATGCGCAGACGATACTCATCGGCCACATCCAGAAAGCTGTCGATAAAGCGCACCAGGCCGCGTTCACCATCTTTCAGGCAGTCGTCGGTGAAACCTTCCAGTGTCGGAGAGCCGTAACCGGTCATTGCAGCAAATGGAGGAGCCGTAACGTCGATGCCGCTTTCATGCAGCACATCCAGCAGCGCCAGCTTGCCATCCTCTTCAAGGTCTTTACGACGCAGGGTGATCTGGATCAGTTGATCCATCCAGGCCGAGGTATCGAAAAAATCCAACATACAGGTATAGCGATAGATGGCGGTGCCGTTCTGCTCACGCCAGAGTTTGCGCACCAGTGGCGAGAGCGCCCGCTTACCGGACTTCTGCAGCCGCCGACCGATACGCTCCATCTGCTCACCGGTCAGATCATCGCGTTTGAGAAAATCGAGCAGGCGGGTGATGCGGCGCCGTTCGCGCAGTGTTGTATCAATGTTGAGTACGGTCGTCATAATGTTGTGCCTCGCATGCTCCTGAATCAGGGGGGACGACTTTATCACACGAACTGCACGAAAGGCAATTAATACACTGCCGGATCCGGGGAATCGATCATCGGATTAAGGCGGACAGCAAGAGAGAAAAGATAGGGATAGTCCTGTTTAAGATGCTGCATATACATGACCCATTCCCGTGAAAGATGACCATAGACCCGCTTTATGTCGCCGTTGATATGGTCGATATCCGTCTGGGGCATATTTTCAAATGTATCACGTGCTTCAAGCTCCTCCACAAGATGAAAAACAGCCCAGAGCAGGTCGGTAAAATCTTCATGTTCCAGCAGGTTCTGGTTTTCCAGCAAGCTGACCAGAAAACTGCGTTTTTCAACCAGAAACTTTTTGAGACTCAGCTTTTCACAGCGGGTTGATTCAATTTTAATGTCGCTCTTTCTCAGATAGTCGAGTGCCGCAGAAAACTCCGGCTGCTTCCACGCTCCGTTGATCAGTAAATGAGTTTTCAGATCATCACAGCAGACAACATATACCGACAATTCTTTGAGGAGACGGTTGCCGACTTCGCTGAAAAAAACGCCGATCACCATATTCAGCTTTCGCATGACGGCATGGCGTTCTCTCTCCTTCAACACCCGTTCAATCATTAAGGTTACTATCATGACATATACCGGCAGAAAGGCCAGATTTCCCAGAAACCAGATTGATAACTCTTTGGCACTGCCGAGCAGGAGATAATCCATTCCGTAGAGGATCAGAGATATAGAAGAGAGGAGGGAGACCATTAACGATTTATTGAGAATCAGTTTGCGAAGCATGCGCTGAGCCTGTCTTGATACGAGGATCACTGTTTCCGTGGTGCGTCTTGAGGGAACGTGGTGACACTCTCCCTTTTTTGAGAACAATAGTCAAGGTTTTGAGCGGCAGCTCATTGAGCTGCGGGAATAGAAACAGATCCTTGAGTTAGCCTGCTATGCTCCATTCTCAACCACGCGGCACCCTTGCCAGCTGCCGCGCCGCGTCAATTCGTTGATAACAGCATACCACATCTGATTGTTCTTCAATCCCCAGCGCGGGGCGACACAAATATCCAGAGGGGCCGAACCGTACAATCTCTGGATGCTGATGCGGGAGGGCAGATGCTCCAGAAAATCGGCGGCCGTTGTTACATACTCTGTCAGTGTGGGAGGGACAAACTCGCCTCGCCGGTACATTTCGGCCAGCTCAGTCCCTTCAACGGCATGCAGTTGGTGCAGCTTGAGCGAGTTAATTGGCAGAGACGCCATCAGTTCGGCGGTTTCCAGAAAGCGGCTGCCGGTCTCGCCCGGAAAACCGTAGATCAGGTGGGCTGCAATATCGAAGTTTCTGCCGGAGGCCCGGGCGACAGCCGCAATGAAATCATCCAGCGTATGTCTGCGATTGATCAGCACAAGTGTGGCGTCATCCATCGATTGCAGTCCCAGTTCCAAACAGACATAGTGAGTTTGGGCAATCTCTGTCAGCAGCTCAAGAGCCTCATCCGTCAGGGCGTCGGGACGGGTGCCGACTGAAATGCCGATCACGTCGGGATGATTCAGAGCGCGACGGTACAAATCGGCCAGCAGATCGGCAGAGCCATAGGTATTGGTGTATTTCTGGAAATAGACAATGAACTTTCGGGATCCGAGTCGGGTGCGGTGATAGGCCATGCCGGCCGCCATCTGTTCTTCCAGCGGGATGATAGCCAGCGTATCTTTGGGGGAGAAGGAGACGTTGTTGCAGTAGATGCAGCCGCCGACACCCTTGCTCCCATCGCGGTTGGGGCAGGTAAAACCGGCGTCTACATTGACTTTACTGATCCTGCAGCCGAAGCGGTGGCGCAGGTAGTGTCCGTAGGAGTTTATGTGCAGTTGTGGGTGCAGTCGTTCGTCAGGTGTGTAGGGCATACTCTTCGATCTTTGCGAGCAGTGATGCGGCGGCGTCAAGCGGGCTGGCAGCGCCCAGAACGGCGGAAATAACGGCGATACCTCTCGCACCGGCGTTCAGAACGGCAGTGCTGTTACCAATAGTTATGCCACCCAGGGCATAGACAGGAATATCCAGAACAGTTGCAGCCTCAGCCAGCTTCGCAATTCCGCACGGTTCGCCAAAGGCAGCCTTGGAGGGGGTGGCATAAACCGGACCGAATGTAACAAAATCGGCACCGTCGGCCTGGGCGCGGCGAGCCTCATCTATGCCGTGAGCAGAATAGCCTATGAGCATCTGCGATCCAAGCAGACGGCGGGCTGCTGAAACCGGCAGACTGCTGATCCCAAGCTGGACGCCATTCGCACCTGCCGCCAGGGCAATATCCGGTCGGTCATTGATCAGCAGGCGGGCACCATAGCGGCTGGTAAGGGTGCGCAGCTCGGTTGCCAGTTGAAATACGTCCGCGCTGCAAAGATCTTTCTCACGTAGTTGAATCAGCCTGGCACCGCCCTCCAGAGCGGAGCGCACGACATTCAGCATTTCTCTGGCCCCAGTCTGGCGGCGATCCGTGATCAGGTAGAGCCCTGAGTCGTCAACAGGCGGCACGGACAGGATCAGGTAATCAAACCGTCCAGCGGGCTGGAGGCGTTGGCGTACAGTTTACGTGGAATTCGACCGGCCTTGTATGAGAGACGTCCGGCAATCACAGCCAGTTTCATCGCCTCAGCCATGGCGATAGGATCGGCGGCACCGGCAATGGCGGTATTCATCAGGATACCGTGACAGCCGAGTTCCATGGCGATAGCGGCATCGGAGGCCGAGCCGACACCGGCATCAATGATGACCGGCACCGTGATGTTTTCGAGGATGATGCGTATATTGTAGGGGTTGCGGATGCCCAGACCGCTGCCGATCGGAGCCCCCAGCGGCATGACCGCTGCACAGCCGATGTCCTGCAGCTTTTTACAGACGATGACATCGTCACTGCAGTAGGGTAATACCGTAAACCCCTCCGCTACGAGTATTTTTGCGGCTTTAAGCAGCTCCTCATTGTCCGGAAAGAGTGTTTTTTCATCCCCTAGAACTTCCAGTTTGACGAAATCGGACATACCGGCTTCACGGGCCAGCAGGCAGGTCCGCACAGCGTCATCAGCACTGTAGCAGCCGGCAGTATTGGGAAGCAGGGTATATTTCTTCAGGTCAATGTAATCTAGCAGCGATTCCTTGCTGCGATCAAGATTGACTCGCCGGACGGCAACGGTGATGATCTCGGCGCCCGAAGCTTCCAGGGCACGGGCGGTCTGTTCAAAACTGGCGTATTTGCCAGTGCCAACCATCAGTCGCGACCGGAATTCCCGGCCTGCAATTACAAATTTGTCCTCTGCTTCTGCCATATCAGTCTCCTCCGCCAACAAAGTGAACTATTTCGATGTGGTCGCCATCTGCAAGCAGCCGTTTTTCATAGTCAGCCTTGGGAATAATGGTGCTATTCAGTTCAAAAGCCACCCGTTCACGCCCAATCCCAAGTTGTAACAGCAGGTCAACCACGGAACATCCGTCGACCGCCTCCAAAGTATCGCCATTTACCACAATACGCATAGACTACCCCTCACAAACGGAAAAAGCCGCAAAAGCGGCTTGTGCAGATCATACAGCGCGCTTCCCTACGCCGGCATTACCCGGATCAGGTACGAAGGGTCGCGGTCAAAGCCGCTCTCAGTCGAAACTCCCCCAGCATCACGCCGAACTTAGATGATTGGTGTTACTCTGTCAATCCAATTTTCCGCCCATCCGGATCGGTTTGCATTTGACTGATTTTTTTTCGATGCAACAGTGAGTCATGTTGATATTGCCGCGTTTTTCTGGCATTGTACACCTGCCTGCGGATACAAATTCAGACCGGGTGCCGGAGACACTAATGGCAGACAAGCGCGACATCAGACGACAGAAAAAACGTATCTCGATCCGCTTCGGTATTGACGAGGCTGTCAGAATGGCCTTTACGGAGGATATTTCGGCTACCGGAATGTTTATCAAGTGCGCCAATGTTGTTGTTCCCAATTCGAAGATACGCATTGAATTCATGCTGGCTGACGATAGTAAGGTCGAGCTGGAGGCGCGGGTCATGTGGGCAAAAAAAGTGCCGACGAACCTGTTTCATCTTGTCAAGAAAAGCGGTATGGGGGTTCACTTTCTCCGGTTTTTCTCCGGCAAGGAATATCTCGATGCCTATTTGTCAGAAATCGATACACGACCCTAGCAGTTTTTAGGAGGATCCGGCCATGTGTAAAAAAATATTCATCGGGGCGACTGGGCAGCACTGCGGCAAGACGACCATCAGTCTGTCGCTGATGCATCTGGCCAGCAAAAAATACAACCGGGTTGGTTTCATGAAACCGATCGGGCCTAAATGGATAGAATTTAACGGCCTTCTGGTTGATAAAGATGCAGCCATGTTTGCCACTGTTTTCGGTGTGGAGCAGGATGTCGAACTAATGTCACCGATGACGCTTACTCCTGGCACAACCCGTCGCTATCTTGATGGAGAATTGCAAGCTTCAACGCCGCAGGAAGCTATCCTTACAGCCTGCGCTGAACTGGAAAAGAAATATGATTTTCTGATCATTGAGGGTGCCGGTCATGGCGGTGTTGGTTCGGTAGTAGGGATAAACAATGCGCGGATTGCATCGCTGTTGAATGCACCGGTGCTGCTCGTAACAGGCGGTGGAATCGGAAATGTCATCGATGCGGTGGAATTGAATCTAGCGCTATACCAACGGGAAAAAGCCGATGTACGTTTTGTACTGGCCAACAAACTCGTGCCGGAAAAAAGGGATCACTCGCTGGAATATCTTCAAAAAGCTTTTGCCGGCAGCGGCATGCGGGTCATGGGGGCTTTTGACTATCTACCGGTTCTGGCTGACCCGACTCTGCTGCATATCTCGAAACTGCTTGGCCTGCCACTCAAAGGTGCACAGGAAGACCAGAATCGCATCTGCCATACGATTCAACTGGGGGCGGCCTCTTCTCAGCGGGTCATCGACTATCTTGACGACTCCACCTTGTTGATCGTTACCGGCTCCCGTGACGAATTGCTGGTCACGGCCTCCTCGCTGCATCATATGCCGGAATTCAGAAGACGACTGGCTGGGTTGATTATCGCCGGGCACGCTCCGGTGGCTGACATAACTCAGCGCATCATAGATGACAGTAACATCCCTTACATCCGTATAGAGGAAACGTCCTCCGAGATTTTTTACAAGCTGCGGGAACATGTATCGAAAATCGGTCCGGAAGACACCGAAAAAATTGAGCTGATCAACTCGATTGCCGAGCGCTATATCGACTTTGATGCAATTGATGCCAGTTTGTAGATCTTCCGGCAGGCCAAGCCCGGAAAACAGCAAATAGCTCTTGACGTTAGGCCGTTTTTACTATTTATAGGATACTATTCTCCATCTGGTCACTCGGGATATGGTAGGTATGATAGCATTGACACGTATGGATAAGCAGGTCATGTACCTGAACCCTGACCACATCATCAGCGTCGAAGAGACTCCCGACACGGTCATTACTCTTTTCAATGGAAACCGGTATCTCGTCACTGATACAGCTGCTTCAATAATTAGCAAGGTTGTCGCCTTCCGCGCCAGAATCGCCCGGCGTGCTGCCTGTGCTCTTCCGAAAAAATATCTGGGGCGGTCACGTATAAACCATTTTAATCGCTCAAACATATCGAACGACGAAGGCTTCTCTGTCTCTTCGAGAGAACACGCAGGCACTCCATTCCACAGTCGGGACTTCTAGCGTATGGATTTAGCTACTATTATTGGGTTGGTAATGGCTTTTGGAGCGGTTTTTGGCGGTGCCGCGATCGAAGGTGTACATATAGCAGCGCTCATACAACCTACTGCTGCCATGATTGTTTTGGGGGGCACGTTCGGCGCCACATTTGTCTGCTTTCCGCTCTCTGCCATCATCGGTGCTCTAAAAAATGTCAAGATCGCCTTTTTACCTGCAAAAGTTGATCATGAACAGGTGGTTAAAGACATTATCAACTATGCCACCAAAGCCCGGCGCAATGGTTTGATTTCATTGGAGCAGGAGGCACAGTCGGCGCGTGACCCCTTCATCAAGAAGGGGATCTCGCTGGTAGTTGATGGCATCGATCCACAAAAACTGCGTGAAACACTCGAAGCCGATATCATGGCGTATGAAGATCACTTCAAACATTCAGTTGAGTTTTATGAAGCTGCGGGCGGCTTTTCACCGACGATCGGTATCATTGGCGCTGTTCTCGGCCTCATTCACGTTATGGGTAATCTCTCCGATACTTCTAAGCTTGGCGGTGGTATTGCCGTTGCCTTCGTAGCTACAATCTATGGTCTTATGGTCGCCAACATTATCTGTCTGCCGATCGCAACCAAGCTTAAAATCCGCATGAAAGAGGAAATTTTGCGACGAATAATGATACTGGAGGGGTTGATTGCCATCCAGAACGGCGAAAATCCGCATTTCATTGAACAGAAGCTGATGTCGTACACGGGCGGCGGCCACTAAACAACCATGGCTATCAAGAAAGTCCCAGAAAAAGAAGCTAACCACGAGCGTTGGCTCGTTTCCTACGCTGACTTTATTACGTTGCTTTTCGCCGTTTTTGTTGTTCTGTATGCGATGGGGCAGAGCGATAAAAAGAAGGTCGAAGAGGTCGTGCAGTCGATGCAGGCATCATTTGGCATGGCAAATGTCGGCTCACCAGCGCCTAAAGTCAATGTCATACCGTCTCGGGAAATTACCGTTATGCCGGCCATTAAACCGGAAGCCGCTTTGGTTCCTTTTGGTCGTCAACGGGGTGGAGTGGCCAGGGTGCGTGCGGAGGAAAAAGACTTCCGCCAGATAAAATCATCGATCGAGGCTTATCTGGTAAAACAGGGGGCCCAAAACAAGGTTGCGCTGAACATCACCCGGCGCGGCCTGGTGGTGAGTCTGAAGGAGGCCGGCTTTTTTAATTCGGGAGAAGCGGCCATCCGCCCGGACGCCTACGAACTGATCAATACAATTTCAGAGGTCATGAATCAATATAACAATCCGTTGCGAGTCGAAGGTCATACCGACAACATCCCGATTCATACGGCTCAATTCGCTTCAAATTGGGAGTTATCGACTGCCCGTGCCACAAACGGCCTCAAATACCTGCTTGATCATTTTGATGTAGACCCTGATAAAATCTCCGCCACCGGTTATGCCGAGTTTCGTCCGATTGCAGACAACGGCAGTAGCGATGGGCGTGCACGAAACCGTCGCGTCGACCTGGTTTTACTCTCCAGTGATGGAGAGCGTGGCGAACCATAACCTATCCGTTACACCACCAACTTCCTGCGAAAAGCATACACAGCCGCATCCAGTTCCGGCGGCACGACAAGACGGCTCAGTTCCTGTTCTTCTGCAAAGCTGAACTCTGTCTGTTGTTGGTACACATCCCAGTTTCCTGCAGCAAACCTGTGGCGGCTTCCGATAACAATATACAACTGCACGCTCTTCGTTCTGAATACCTGATGCTCAAAACGGTTACCGGCTGGCGGCCATGAGCAGAGAACCACTGCAGGATTGTATTCACGTAATGCAGCCCCGGCATCCTTTTTGACGACGAATTCCGGGTAATGGACTTCATGTTGCCAACTATAGTCATCAGTCGCCGTGATACTGACATCTCTTTCAGCCAGAAAGCGCGTCAAAGTTCCATCTCCGGCGGCAATCTCCAGGCAGGGACGTGACGCAATCAGTTCAGCCAACCGGTCAACCAGCTGTCTCGAATAAAAACAGTAAATACCTTCAGGTTGCACCAGCGGCATCAGAAGACTTTTCTGCGGCAGTAACGGCCAGAACAGGCGGAACCAGAACAGCGATACCGGTTTGCGCTGGAGTCCATCACCGAAGAGCAGTTTTTGGGCAACGTACCCATTCAACAGGTTGAAGCGTACTTTTCCCATTTCAATGCCGGTTGCAACTGAAATCAGGTGTTGTTTTGTCACCAGATGAGCCATGCGTGTCCGTACGGTCTGCAGCACAAAAGCAGTGGCAATTTTTTTGTCAGCGCGACTGCTGCGAAATTTTTTTTCCAGCAGGCGCTGATCCTGTGCCATTCTTCTGAGATAGGCCGGTAATTGGACGGCCGTGCCATTGGTGACGATTTCGGCAACCTCCCGTTTGATCGTCTCCAGTAATTCCGGAAAGTCAGCACCAAGGTCATTGAGTGATGGCTTCGACTGCAGCCATTTCAATACGTTTTCCGGATGTTCATCCTTCACGGCTAAATCTCAAGGACCTGCTGGCAGACCTGGGAGTCTTGATCAGGAAACGAAGCGGCGTTGGCAGATAGAAGTGCAGATGTTGTCTCTTCAGCTGGAGCACGGTACAGTGCAGGATCAAGCAGATGGCGGGGGTGAACGTTTGACAGCGCTTTTAAAAGACTGTTCTTGATATGCGGGATATCCTTCTGCAGCTCCTTCAATAGGCTCTTCATTTTTCTGCGTTGCAGGTCGGCGCTGCCGCACACCGGACAGCAGCAGCAGACAATCGGCAACTGTGCCTGACAGGAGTAGTTGATAATATCATCTTCGGCCAGGTATACCAGCGGCCTGATAACGGTCGTGACACCGTTGTCTGCCAGCATCGACGCAGCCATTGATTTGAGGGATCCTACAAAGAACTGGTTCAGCAGCAGGGTTTCAATAAAATCATCCTGATGATGCCCGAGCGCCAGCTTGTTGCACCCCAGTTCGCGCGTCACCTCATAGAGAGCACCCCGTTTGAGACGTGAGCAGATCGAGCAGTAGGATGAACCGGGACGTCGTTTTTCCTGAATGATGGAGTAGTGCTCGGTCGACACCATACGGTACGCGAAACCTTTATTACGCAGGAACTCTTCGATTACAGCGGTCTGATAACCGGGATAACCCGAGTCGATATTGACGGCCACCAGTTCGAATGGCACCGGCGCACGCCTGCGGAGCTCTTCCAGCAGCATCAGCAGTGTGTAGGAGTCTTTTCCCCCCGAAACAGCAACCGCGATGCGATCCCCCTTCTCGATGAGGTTAAAATCTGCTACGGCTCGTCCAATGCCATGTCGCAAGCGCCGAAACAGGCGGGCGTCGACTGATTCTGTTGACGTTGAATTCATATTATCCCGCAGTTCCGGACTGTACCCGCATTAGGAAATTGCGAACCAGCGGAGTAAAGGTTTCATGTTCCAGCAGGAAGGCATCGTGTCCATAGGAGGAGGTGATCAGATGATATTCAACGTCTTTTTCCAACTCCTTCAGACAGGTGACCATCTCTTCTGTCTGATAGGGGGGATAGAGCCAGTCCGAGCTGAAGGCATAAAATTGTAGTGGCGCCCGGACAGCGCTGAAGGCTTCGGCCATTGAATCATGCCCCCAGGCGACATCATAGAGATCAAGGGTTTTTGCCAGGTAGAGAAAAGAGTTGGCGTCAAAACGCGATACAAAGCTATAGCCGTTGTAGTTAAGATACCGTTCTACCTCAAATTGGCCGAAAAAATCGAACTGACCATCTTTGGCGGAAAAACGACGCCCGAATTTTGTATTCATGGATTCGTCGGAGAGGAAGGTGATGTGACCGATACCACGAGCCAAGGCCAGGCCATCCTTGGGATTGACTTTATACTCTCCCTTGCGCCAGGTGGGATCGTTAAAGATCGCCCAGCGTGCGACAGCGTTCAGCGCAATCGCCTGTGGTGAAGGACGCGGCGTTGTAGCCAGAACGATAGCCGAGGCGATCCGTTCCGGGTATTGCGTGGCCCACTCCAGGGCCTGCATGCCCCCCATGCTGCCCCCCATGACCGTAACCAGCTTGTCAATCCCAAGAGCATCAATCAATAACGTCTGAGCACGGACCATATCACGAATGGTGACAACAGGAAACGAGAGGTTATAGCGCTTGCCGGTTTTGGGATTGATGGAGGTCGGCCCGGTAGAGCCGAAGCAGGAGCCGATGACGTTGGAGCAAACAATAAAATAGCGATCGGTATCAAGCAGTCGTCCCGGTCCGACGATGGCATCCCACCAGCCTGGTTTGGTATCGGCATCGCTCCGTTTTCCAGCCAAGTGGGCATCACCGGTCCAGGCATGTTCAACCAGGATAGCGTTACTGCCTTGCGCGTTGAGGGTGCCGTACGTCTCGAACGCTAGCGTTATCGGAGCCAGAATACGTCCGCTATCGAGGCGAATACCGGATTCAAAAGTCTTAAATTGTTCCGAAACGCGCCCTTCAAACATGAAAACCCCTCCATATACATGAAAAGGGGCTGAAAACCATCGATCAGCACACCCCCTCATCTTTGCCTTTCGGCAGGAATTAGCACCTGACGCCTCATTCCGTAACAAACAGAAATGAAAGACCGGTTGCTGTGGCTTCGCAGGGCCGTTCCCTCCACCACTCGTGATAAGCAGGTTTAATTGTGCAAACAATACGAAATTTGGTTGTCGGTTGTCAATCAAATAGGCAGAATGCCGAGTCGAGCCGGATCGGTTACGATGTCAAATTGAGTAGAAATGAGCGGGCTCATCTGTTATAAGGTGGCAATTGTTTCATAACATATTCACCCGATACGGGGGAGGTACTATGAGAAAAATATTGATGAGTCTGCTGCTGCTGGCCAGCCTGACAAGCGGTTGCGCACAAAACTACTATAACGTCCCGACTGAACAGATCGCCAGCAAGATCAAAGTGCTGGGAATCGCACCCTTTTTTGTTGACGCCGACTCTGACATCAAGCATCCCCAGAAGGATCAACTGATAAGTATGATTGCTGATATTAATCAGAATAATCAGGCGCTGTTGGGGCGTAAGCTCAAAGCCACCGGAAATTTTTACGCAGTTACGGCGACAGATGGCGAGCCGCGTCAACTGTTTACCTCTCTACTGTACCGACGCGAGAAACGTGAAGATGCAACGCTGCTCTATAACAAGTACTTTTGGAAGAACGAAGAACTGCGCAGCTATATCCAGAGAAACAATCTGGATGCCGTTATGCTGGTGACAGTCAGCGGCATTGTCAAAAAAGAAACCCTATACTCATCCAATCTGCTGACAAAACTGGAAGGCGACTATAACTTTTTGACAATTACGGCCCAGATACTCGATGCTGATGGAACGACATTGTGGGAATACCCCAATTTTCGCAGGCGGTTATTGAGCTACTATCCGTTGGTGAATATTCAATATGCTGATTTCAGCGAATCTGATGCCAACCTGTCCGGCAGGACGGAAGTCAAGTTTAAAAATCTTGATGGGATTCGTCGGGCGCTTGAAAAGAAGAGTAAAGACTGGCTGTTGCGTGAAACTCAAGAGCCGGAAGCTTACTCCAAACAGTTTGATGAAATGGTTTCGCTCATTAAATATGACGGGGCGAATGATGGAAAAACTGCAGCTCCAATCATATCCAAGCCGCAGTCGGCGCCGGCCCCAGCAACAAAGCCGACCGAAACAGCCAAGACACCAACGGTTCAGCTGCCACAGGTTGTCGTACCTTCTCCGGCTCAAGCGGTTGTCGCTCCGGTTGAGACATCAGTACCGCCGAGTGACGAAATCGTTCCTGCTACTGGAAGCACTCGTTAGACGCATAGTGTCCACCTATAACTACCTGCCAGAACAAACGGGGCTGATAAGCCCCTTTTGTTTTGACATGACCGGTATGTTTTGCGATAATCCGCCGGCTTATCAGTCCGTATCGGAGGTACCATGAATAAATTTGTAATGATCTGTGCTGCACTGTTCGTATCATTGTGCGCAGTTCCCTCTTATGCAGCACCGTTAAAGGTCTTTGTGTCTGAAATCAATGTGGTTGGGGCAGTCAACAAGGATGAGATGAAGCAGACCCTGCCGTTACTGTTAGCATCCCGAATAAACAGCGATACCATCACTGCTGTGGCCACTGCCGCCGAGGCGGATGTTCTGATTAGCGGCACCTACGTTGCCATCGGCAAAGTTTTCAGCGTCGATGCGCTGGCCAGAACAGCGGGCGGGAAAACCCTGGCACGGGCCTTTGTTCAGGGTGAGAATCAGGACGAGTTAATTCCTGCCATGGGAACATTGGCGCACAAAATACAAACAGAACTGACGAAACAGTTCTCTAGCGCTGCTACGATAGCAGTGAATGTTGCTCCGGCAGTCTCTGCCGCGAAAAGTGACTTCATCAGACCCGAACCGACCCAATCTGCACCAGCGGCCGAATTTATCAAGCCCCGTGAGATGGAGCAGGGAAGCGCCAGCGGCTGGCTCAGCAAACGCCTGACCGGAGCCGCCAACCTTATGGCGGCTGGCAGCATCCGCCCCGATGGCAGTCAGAATCTTTTTCTGGCTGAAGACCGGCGGGTTTCCTATTACCGCCAGGCGAGTGAAATGCGACTGATTACGGATATGGAACTGCGCTCAAGTGAAAAGATCATCTCGCTCGATCTCCTTGAATCGACAGGCGGCGCAGAACTCTACGTCAGTATCATGCGTGGCGATAATGTTGTGTCACAGGTCTGGCAGGTATCGGGTGATAAACTTGTTAAAACTGCTGAAAATCTGCCCTACTTTTTCCGGGTCTTTGCGCTAGCCGGTGGTCAAAAGAAGCTGTATGCCCAGAGTATGGGGCGCGAGAGTGATTTCTACGGTGACGTTTTTGAGGCAACCCGTTCAGGGAACTCCTTCTCACTCATTAATCCGGTAAAAATGCCGCGCTTTGGCACTATTTATACCTTCAATCAGTTCCGTGATGCTGCCGGAGAGTTGTTTACGGCAACCATTAACACCGACAATTATCTGATCGTCTATGACCGCGATTTAAAAGAACTCTGGCGCAGTAATGACAAATTCGGCGGATCAGAGTTGTACTTTCAGAAAGATGATCTGACAAACACCCGTACAACCGGTGATAATTTTCGCTGGGTATTTATGAATCAGCGTATACAAGTAACCGCAAAAGGCGAGATCCTGGTCGGTAAGAATGATGGTTTCTGGGTGCTGGGTAACGCCCGTTCGTACAAAAAGGGCTCCGTCTACTGTCTGTATTGGAATGGTTCCAGCCTGGAAGAAAAGTGGCACACACGCGACACTCAGAACTATATGCCGGATTATTTTCTGGATGAGGAACGTGGTGAGCTGTTTATTCTGCAGGTCGTTCAACGCGCTGGCATCAGTGCTCGTGGTGCTTCTTCTCTGGCAATAAAGACGGTGAAATGACATATCCTGTGCGCGACATAGCATTGCCGCGAGGAATCAGCGATTTTCTTCCCGAAGCGGCGTCCAAGATCAGCTACATAGACAGTCGCTTGCGGCGAGTGTTTGAACTGTGGGGGTTTCGGCGCATTATCACTCCCAAGCTTGAATACGAAGATGTTCTGGCAATCGGCATGGGAGAAGAGCTTAAAGGCAAAACCTATCGTTTTGACGATCGACAATCGGGCAGACTGCTGGCTTTTCCGCCGGATATAACGCCCCAGATCGCGCGGATTGTTGCTACACGCATGGCCGATAGGCCACTACCGCACCGTATCAGCTATAGCGGTCGCGTTCTGCGCCAGACCGAGATACAGGCAGGTCGCAGCCGGGAAACATTTCAGTCGGGTGTCGAACTGATCGGACTGGACTCCCCTGAAGCTGACGCCGAGATGATTGCAATGGCAATAGAAGCTATGCAGGGCCTGGGACTTGATAATTTTAAAATTGATCTCGGACAGGTAGAATTCTGTCAGGGAGTCATACAGGCATCCGGTCTCGGTGGCACCTCACTGCAGCAGTTGCGTGAAGCGCTTTCCCGCAAGGATACGTCGGCCGTTGCGGCTGTTCTGGCAGCCAATCCGGTGACTCCTCAGTCGCTGCGTGAAATTTCTGCACTGCCGCGCCTTTTCGGTGGAAATGATGTGCTTGACGAGGCAGCCAAAGTTACGTCTAATCCACGTTCTCTGTCGGCACTCGAAAATCTGCGGAATGTACTGTCAATCCTCGACATACATGGAGTCAGTGATTATCTGACGATCGATCTCGGCGAAACCAGGGGATTGGACTACCACACCGGTGTTACCTTTGAAGGTTTTGTGACCGGTTTCGGCGAACCGGTCTGCAGCGGTGGCCGCTATGACGGTTTGACAGCGCGTTATGGATTCGATGCTCCTGCAACCGGTTTTACGTTTAATGTTCTCAACCTGGTGCAGGCGCTTGAGCGGCGACCGGAACTGGAGGCCAGCAGTGCCTGCGACTTCCTGCTGTTCAACAGCTGTCCCGATCGGCGGGAGGCACTGCAGGTTGCTCGCCAGTTGCGCTCCAGCGGTTTCACGACCGCCCGTGATATCATCCGGCGGGAATTTGAACAATCGCTGGCGTACGCTCGTCGCATGAATATCCGTTATATGCTGGTTATTGCCGACGACAGCGGTTGCTATCGTGTCATTCGCAGTCGTGACGGCGCTGAAAAAATACTTGATAAAACACAAATTGAACAGGCTGGCACAGAACTGATCAACTATATCGAAGAAAGTCAGGGAGACCGATAACAATGGCAAACGTGGTGATAGTAGGCGCTCAATGGGGCGATGAAGGCAAAGGCAAAGTTGTTGATATCTATACCGAGCATGCGGATGATGTTGTGCGTTATCAGGGGGGCAACAATGCCGGGCATACTCTGGTAGTCGGTGATGAGAAGGTGGTTCTGCACCTGATTCCGTCCGGTATTCTTCACGAGGGTAAACGCTGTATCATCGGCAACGGCGTCGTTCTCGATCCGGAAGTATTTATCACGGAGATCACAAAGCTGAAAAAGTCCGGTCGTATCAAGGACGACGCTTGTCTGCTGCTCTCCGAATCGATGCATATCATCATGCCGTACCATAAACGCATCGATATCGCCCGCGAAGCAAAAAGCGGAGACAAAAAAATCGGCACAACCGGTCGCGGTATCGGTCCCTGTTATGAAGACAAAATCGGCAGGCGCGGAATTCGCCTGATGGATCTGATTGATGCTGAAACCTTTGGCCGCAAGCTCAAGGAATTCCTGGTGGAGAAAAATTTCCTGCTGGAGAATTTCCTGGGGGAACCGCCTTGCAGTTACGATGCCATCTATGCCGAGTATCAGGGCTACGCCGATGTACTCAGGCGTTATGTGGCCGACACGTCGCTGATTCTCAATCAGGACCTCAGGGCCGGTAAAAAGGCGCTCTTCGAGGGTGCGCAAGGGACATTGCTCGATATTGATCATGGTACCTATCCGTTCGTAACTTCGTCATCAACCTGTTCCGGTGGAGCCTGTACCGGTTCCGGTGTCAGTCCGCGAGAAATCCACGAAATTATCGGCATATCAAAGGCCTATGTTACCCGCGTCGGCAGCGGCCCCTTTCCGACCGAGTTGCAGGATGCCGTTGGTGAAGAACTGCGCAGGATTGGCAGCGAGTTCGGTGCGACAACCGGTCGCCCGCGCCGCTGCGGTTGGTTTGACGCCATGGTGATCCGCTATGCCGTGCGTGTCAACGGCCTGACCGGCATCGCTCTGACCAAGCTGGATGTACTGTCCGAATTTGCCACCATCAAGGTCTGTACCGGATACACCTGTGACGGGAAAACACTGGAAACGCTGCCTGCCCAACTGGAGCTGTTTGAAAAATGCCAGCCGGTTTATGAAGAGCTGCCCGGCTGGAAGCAGGATATAACTGCTGCGCGCAGCTTTGAAGAGCTGCCCGTAAATGCGCAAAAATATGTACAGCGCCTGGAAGAACTGGCCGGCTGCCAGATTGTACTGGTATCGGTTGGTCCGCGCCGCGACCAGACGATCACGGTCCGTAATCCGTTCGCCTGATCCATATGAAAGCACACAACTAATGCAAAAAAAGGCCGACACGCTTGCCGGCCTTTTTTGCATTCAAAATTCTTCTCTATAACCTTATGAATACACTCTTCAACAGGCTTAAACTTCGCGGAAAACTTCTAACGCTTGTCTTGCCGTTGGTGATTATCCCTATTTTTCTCGTTTCGGCAGTGATCGGTTTTATAGCCAATGAGCAAGTTTACTTCGGTATTACTACAACCAGCAAAGACGATTTACAGCATCTTTCCGAATTTTGTATCGACTTGCTCGACTCTCACCATCAACAAGCCAAGGCAATCATTGAGCTGACAACAGCTGAACGTCAACTACCGAAAAAAAACTATGCCGTTGAGACCTCTTTTGAACAGCAATCGTTTGATAAGCTTAAAGAGCGCATACGTGGCAAAAAAGTCGGTGCCAGCGGCTACATTTTTTGCATGGACAGCAAAGGCACGCTTACGGTCCACCCTGATTCCGAAGGGAAGAACCTGATTAATGCCCAGGATCTTGATGGCAACAGATTCATCCAGGAAATGTGCCGAAATAAAAGCGGCTGGATTCGATACCCCTGGAAAAACAGCGGCGACAAAACTGCACGAATGAAGATCGTTCGCTATGATTATTTTGAGCCATGGGACTGGATTGTTGCGGTCGGATCATACGAGGATGAGTTTTATCAGGAAGCCTACAAAATCAAGGCACATATCCTGTTCAGTATGGCGCTTCTGATGCTGGTTGTCGGAGCCATTGCATCGTCTCTCGTCTTTCGGGCCTCGACAACTTTTACCAGACCGATCTCGCATATGCTGTCCGTCATCACGAATGTTAAGCGCGGTAATTTTGAGGAGCGCATGGTGGTAAGCGGAGAAGACGAACTTGCTGAAATGGGCAGCGCCTTTAATCGTATGGCAGATATAATCCAGCGCAATAAACTGATGGAGTCAAAGCTGGCCCAACAGGAAAAAATGGCTTCTTTGGGCGTCCTCTCTTCGGGCGTCGCGCATGAGATCAATAACCCGTTGGGGGTTATTCTGGGCTATGCCGGATATTTGGAAAACAAAATGAGCAGCGATGATCCCAATTACCAGTACATCCATGAAATCAAGCGCGAAAGTAAACGCTGCAAGAAAATTGTACAGGATTTGCTTTCCTACGCCCGTACACCGCGCCCGACACTGACAGCAGTTGATCTGAATAATCTCTTGCAGCAGATAATTGATTTTGCGGCAAATCATACCGACATGCGTGGAATAACAATCAAGACCTCTTTCGCCGCCGACCTGCCGCCGGTTGAATTGGACGGAGATCAGATGCGCCAGGTTGCTATTAATCTCATCCTGAACGCCGGCGGAGCCATGCCGGATGGTGGTTGTCTGACCGTTAGTACCGTAGCGCTTGATGCCCGGCACGTGCAGATAACCTTCTGTGACACCGGGTGCGGTATTCCTGCCGAGAGCCTGAATAAAATTTTTGAACCATTCTATACGACAAAAACACGTGGAACCGGCCTGGGACTAGCCATCACGCGCCAAATCATAGAACAGCACTACGGCGAGATCCATATCGAAAGCAGCGTCGCAACAGGAACGTGTGTTATGGTGACACTGCCGATCGAACGGGAGGAGATATAAGTGCCAGCCAAAAAGCGTATTCTGCTGATTGATAATGAAGCGGGGCTCTGCCGGATGATGGAACAGGTTCTGCTGGATCATGGCTATCTGGTTCGCTTCTACACCTCCCCGCATCAGGCGGTTGAGGAGTTTGTCGTATCAGCCTGGGATCTGGTAATCACTGACATCAAAATGCCGGGCATGAGCGGCCTTGAAGTTCTGCAGGCCATTAAAGCCAGGCAGTCTGATATTCCGGTTATTATGATCACGGCTTATGCAACGGTAGACATGTCAATTCAGGCACTTCGCAAAGGTGCCTACGATATGCTGACCAAGCCGTTTGAGCCGGATGAACTTGTATACCGCGTTAAAAACGCCCTGCAACAATGCCAGTTGCTCGAAGAAAACCGTGAACTGCGTGCAGAGCTTGAAGATAAATTCCGATTTGAAAACGTCATCGGTGCCAGTGATGGACTCAAAACTGTGCTGGAACGAGTTGCAAAAGTTGCTGCCAGAGATACGTCTATCCTGATAACAGGTGAGTCAGGAACCGGTAAAGAGTTGATTGCACAAGCGATACACTATAATTCGCTCCGCAGCAAAAACCGGTTTATCGCTATCAATTGCGGAGCTCTCCCGGAAAATCTACTGGAGAGTGAACTGTTCGGCTACAAAAAAGGAGCGTTTACCGGTGCGACAGAGAACCGCTGCGGTCTTTTGGAAGCGGCCAACGGAGGTACACTCTTCTTGGATGAAGTCGGCAATCTTCCAATGAATGTACAAAAAACCCTGCTTCGTTTTCTGCAGGAGAAAGAGTTCAACCGTTTGGGGGATACCACCCCGACGCGAGTGGACGTGCGGATATTGTCGGCGACCAACTCAGATCTGAAAGAGGCCATAAAAAGTGGTGCCTTTCGGGAAGACCTTTACTATCGTTTGAATGTTGTCACAATTCATCTGCCACCTTTACGTGAACGCCGCAGTGACATCGCGCTATTGGCAGCCCATTTTATCGTGCTGCAGAACCAGAAATTCAAGACCTCTTTCAAGGGTTTTGAGCACGATGCCGTGCGGGTCCTCACTGATTATCACTGGCCCGGCAATATCCGGCAGCTTAAAAACGTGATTGAAGCCTGTATGGCCATGGAGACGGGAGAATTTATCTCCAGCGAGACGCTGGCTCAGTTTATTGATGAGTATCCGAAAGAAAGTATAGTACCAGAGGCTGCTGAGCAGAGCAGGAGTGACGTGCCTTATTCGACTGCATTGGAGCGTTTCGAGGCAGATCTGCTCTGCACCCTTCTGAAACGGAACTCAGGCAACATAGATGCGGCGGCACGTGAGGCGGGTATGAACATGGTGACTATGTATCGGAAGATCAAGAAGTATGGTATCAAAAAAGAAGATTACTGATCATATGAGATACGAGAAAGCCCGAAATAATTTTCGGGCTTTCTCGTATGCAATAAGCCGATTTATCTAATCTGTTGAGTGCTGTTTTGCGGTGCGGCGGTTTTGCGTGGGCCGTTCATACGTATGGCAGCTGCGAACTCCATCCAGAATACCAGATAGATTGAGACCATCAGAGAAAGACCGATATTCTGATTTTCGACTCCCAGCGCCTTGGCTAGGATCGGAGATGCGAACCCTGCACCATGCGTTCCGGTGACCCGCTCCAGAGCATAAAAGACCGGTAGTGTCAGCAGAGTCCCGACAATCATAATGGCGATACCGGTAGGGCGCTTGATCCAGTACTTGGGAGAAAAGCCGTACATACGCATGAAGATGACCACCCAGATGATCCATACTGAATAATCAACAGCTGCATCAGGTAGAGCCAGCTTGTTCTGCACCAGAATAACTTCCAGCACAGTCACGACTCCCAGCAGTGTAAACATCCAGTTGAATTTTTCGTTGGCCTGGGTCTGCCAGTTGCGGCTGTCAGGCGCCGAAACCTCTTTGAACGAGTGGCTGTGCGTCCCGAGCGCTGAAAAAAGTATTGCAAACCAGATTCCGGCGTTATGAAAGAGCAGTGAGGCATGATTTCCGGCTACGTTGGCAATGCGTGACATCGGATCGCGAGCAAAATCTCCGGCAATACGCATCAGAAAGAGGTTGGCAATTACAGAACAACCGATAATGACGGCGATCGTAAAGATCCTTCGTGGCAGGAGATAGGGATCAACCTTATCCGGAAAGCCGATGATAAAAGCAAACCAGATCAGGAACATGATCAGTGGAATCCCGAACGTAATTCCGTAGACTGAATTACCGGCAAAATCGCCGTTCTGTGCGTAGATGATGTAATCATTTTTCGGATCAGCATCGTTATTGATCGCCTTGGCGACGTCCTTCGGCACTTTTTTTACATGCGGCAGCAGACCCATGGCGTACCAGCCGTGGTCTCCCTGAGCAGAATCGATAACCCAGTACTGATTGCCCATCATTTCGTCGAGGCCGGCAAAGAGCTGCATGCTGAAGACAGCACAGATAATACAGACCGACAGCAGAAGAATCGCATTTGAAATTTTCATTGGCATAAAAGAACTCCCTTTACAAAAAAAATATCTGAAACAGTCGTAGTACCGGCGATCCTATTCTTTGTGCGTTGTCCAGAACATTGAAACGGCATTTGCAGCAAACAGTCCATACAGCCACATAGTATTCCAGGCCGGCCCGGACCAGTGACTGCCGCGCCCTCCTCCGACAACACCTGACGCAATGACTATACCGATGATGGAGGTAAAGGCAACCATTGCCACCGATCTCAAAATAGCGCTGTTGCGCCAGGTATGACGTTCAAGATCCTCAATTCGTGCCAGCAGTTCAAGCTCTCTTTCGCTCATTTCATATCCCCTTTAACCGTTTGTTTATTGGCAGGCCCGTTCGCACGCTTGACTCTGCATTGGAAAACGGTCCGACAGTTCCTGGTATTTACTGCATTGCAGGTGACGACTGCTGCAGTAGCGAATGATCATGTTTACGTCATGTGGGGAGATATATCCGCAGCCGACGTCACACTGGTCGTCATCTTTTCCATAATACGGGCATATCGTTTCAGATATCATAAACTCCTCACGTGGCCTCACGCTGATAGCGTATACAGCATGAGGTGTGCCAAACCATTAATGTAAATATTTATGTATGATATTAATCTATTGCGAAGGTATGACGCTTTAAGGCTGCAGTATTGTTTTGCAGAATTGCAAGACCCGATTTTGAACATACACAGCGATTATCACGTAAGGAAGGCGAATAAATTAGTATTATTTGAATGTAAAATAATAAATTATAGTATGTTACAAGGAAAGCAGTCTTCTTTGCAATTTTGTAAAACCATCTTGCGCTTTTGCATAAATGCAACTCTTGAAAATGTGATCAAAAATTTTTACCAATTCAAGAACTCGTAGGCGCTGTTTTAAGGTCAATGCATATTCCAGCGTTAGTGATTGTAATTTATTGGAATAGTGATATAGCAATACTATAATAGCTCAACGTCATACGTGATCGTACTGGCCTTGCTCAAACTTGGACATGATTGACATCGCACTCTCCGTTCTCTCCTGCCCATCTTCGGTCATTTCTCCAATTCACTGAAAACTGCTATGCCACTCCTCCCCAAGATCCCCTCTCCAACACCCCTCCGGTTCTAACCAACCTGTCGCGCCGTATAGGTACTCCGTCTTTCCCCTTGACACAAACCCCCTGCCGATGCTAGAAAAAGCACTCTTCGGGATGTAGCGCAGCCTGGTAGCGCACCTGCTTCGGGAGCAGGGGGTCGACTGTTCGAATCAGTTCATCCCGACCAATAAATTAAAGGAGTTACGAATTAAATCGTTGCTCCTTTTTTGTTTTATTTTTGATTGTGACCTTTATTGTGACCTATAGAGCCGTTATAGTACATCGTGTAAATCATTTGATACGGAGTCAACGGCAAAATATCGTGGTTGTGGTCCGCGACTAACCTGAATTAAATCGTGTGGTCGGTTACATTTGATAAATACAGACTACAACTGTAGTGCTGTTATCCTGCTGTAAGCCGTGTCGCTGTTTCCGACTGATCAAGCGTCAAACCCAGCATGGAACATCCCCATTAACTCTCCAGCAATTCCTTCTTAACTCATTTTGGGCAACACCGTCTGATTCAATAAAATGTTCTTCGACGTCAAAGTTCCGCTTTCTGGATAAGTGTGGCCGTATTGTCAAGATACTTCAATAATACGACGTAAAGTTAAGTGTTTTAGGGCAATGAACCGTAAGATATTTCAAATTCAGAATGCGTTGCGTCGTGTCACTGGAGAGAGCAGTATCAACCGAGAAGAATATCCCCTCTTTCCCGTTGGGGCGTGTGAATCATATTTCGATGGCCAGACCTGAGCAGCATACAACCAGTTCTCCAGACTAACCGTCCCGCTATCCTCATATTTGCAACCTTAGGGTGCACTCTGCGGCATATTCGCCGCAAAAACCATGAATTGACCTTATTGTGGCACTAATTTGATTGATGTCTGCCAAAACAAAATGCCGCGTTAGCCTATTCCCCAAAGCGGCACGATAAAATAAAAGAAAATCCGACCTTGACAACCGACCGTCTCTAATTATATTTATTAGTATAATTCACAAAATTTTACGGTACAATTATCCCATGATAAGAATCCTGATCGCCGACGACCATGCCATTGTTCGCCAAGGTCTCCGCTCGTTAATAAAAATAACTGACGGTATCGAGCTTGTCGCTGAATGCTCTAATGGTAAAGATGCACTTGAAACCATCATTGCTATTGAGCCGGATGTTGCCGTACTTGATATTTCGATGCCTGAAATCGACGGCATAACGCTTGCCGGAAAACTTATCAAAATGAAGTCCGCTACTCGTTTGGTAATACTAACTACCCATGAGGACCCGGTGTTATACGAGCGGGCATTGAACCTTGGAGTTCATGGTTATGTATCCAAAAACAATGCGTTTGAAGAACTTGTGACCATTATTCGTAATGTTGCAGCAGGAATCAGAGTAATGCCGAAACCAGCTGAGAATATAGTCGCAGATTCAGCAGATAATGTGCTGACGGACCGTGAACGTGAAGTACTTGGACTCATTGCCAACGGCCTTACAAACCGTATGATCGCTGAAGCATTAACTCTCAGCATTAAAACAGTTGATAGTCATCGTGCTAATCTCATGATGAAACTTGGACTGCACTCTACCGCTGAACTCGTCGGCTATGCATACAAAACAGGGCTGGTATAATCAGCCACGCTCATCCAAAGTACCCCTTCTCTAGGGTGTTTACCCTATATACAAACCCCTTCCTTTGATCTATCAGTACACACTACGACAATTCAACAGCACGCAGTATCAACCAAAAACTGGCAGTTCAATAACACGGAGAGACGGAGAACACTGAGAAATCAGTTAAAACAAAAATACCTTTTTGGTGAAGCATAAAGCTTTTTGTTCTGCCTATAACCACTAGATTTTACTCCGTGTTCTCCGCTTCTCCGTGTTTCAAATGTTTTTATCGGATCAATTGTCAATAGTATCAAGCTGTTGACCAGATCAATTGCGGTTGTCTTGAACCAATCCACGAGATACTTCTTATGGAGCTGTTATGGATACAGAAATCAGTGCTAAAATTATTGATTCCCTGAATAAAAACCTGCAGAACTACGAAGAGCAATATCAATCCCTCGTTGATGCCCTGCCAGACATTCTTTATTCGTTTTCAATAGATAGAGGCGGAGTTTACTTCTCGCCAAGTGTCACAAAAATCCTTGGATACACCCCCGAATACCTCCTGAAGCATCCGCTGCTCTGGGCAGAAGCAATTTATCAGGATGATCAGGAACTCGTTAAAACCGCCCTCCAGAATTTTGTTATCGGAAAGCACTTTGAGATCGAGTATCGCGTGCGCCATGCCGACGGGCAATGGGTTTGGTTGCGGGACCGTTCAGTCAGGGTCCATGTACTGGAAGGCGAATCCATTATACAGGGCATCGCAACCGATATTAATGAATTACGACAAGCGACCATTCGTCTGGGAACAAATACAAGCTCTGCAGAGAGCTCACAAAATAACACCTTGGACTTTCTGAAAAATATTGAACAAGGCTATACCCAGCTTTTTGAAAATATGCTGAATGGCCATGCCTACTGCAAAATTATGTACGAGAATGGCCACCCGAAAGACTTTATCTACCTGCAGGTCAATCAAGCCTTTGAGAAACTGACCGGATTAACAGACGTCACCGGAAAATTAGTCAGCGAGATCATTCCCGGCATACAGATAACTGATGACGAATTATTTCAGAGATATGCCCGAGTTGCGCAAAGCGGCACACCTGAGCGATTTGAGTATTATCTTAATGCACTCAATGAATGGTTCGATATATCGGTTTACAGTCCTGAACTGGGTTATTTCATAACGCTATTCGATGTGATAACTGAGCGCAAACTGATGGAGAAAAGGCTGGAACAGTCAAACATTGAACTGGAACTTCAAGTAAGAGAGCGCACCAATGAGATTACGGCAACACTGGCTAATCTTGAGATAGAACAAAATGAGCGGAATCGGATTGGGAATGAACTCTTTGAAAAGAATTTACTGCTTAACAGTGCGGCACGCATTGCTCATCTTGGGACATGGAAATGGAATATCAGTGACAATACCAATGTGTGGTCGGACGAACAGTATTGCTTATTGGGTGTATCGGCTTCTGTCCAGCCGTCATACGAAGCATTCTTCAAAGCGGTACATCCTGACGATCATGACCGAGTTAAAGCAGCACTGAAGCAAGCTCTGGAAAACGATACTCCCTATGATCTGAAGTGCCGCGTTATCTGGCCTGACGGAGAGATCAGACACATACATTGTCAGGGTGAAGTACAGAGGGATGAAACAGGACGTCCCTTGAGCATGATCGGTACGCTCCTGGATTATTCCGATCGCAAACGGGCTGAAGAGCTGCAACGTAAAAGCAATGATCGCTTCCGTACTCTTTTTGAACAATCTCTGGATGCCGTACTAATTTCATCACCGGACGGAGTAATTATTGAAGTTAACCCTGCCGCCTGCGAAATGTTCGGCATGTCAGCTCAGGAATTTTATGCAGCAGGACGTAGTGGGATCATGGATATTGCTGATCCTCGACTGGTTCCGGCATTGGAGGAGCGGAACCGCACAGGATATGTTTTTGCTGAGTTGACAAGTATTCGTAAAAATGGCGAACGGTTCCCTGTTGAAGTCAGTTCGGTCATAACATCCAGGTCACCACTGCAATCGTTCATCTTTATTCGGGATATATCTGAGCGTGCGCAGATAGAAAACAGCCTGAAACAATCACAGAAATTTCTGGACAGCGTAATAGAGCAAAGCCCCATAAGCATGTGGATCTCAGATGACAAAGGGACTCTCATCAAGACCAATCAGGCGTTATGCAGACAACTCAAGCTGTCACACGAAGAGATAGTCGGCAGATACAATATCTTTTGCGATGAACAGATTATGAGCCAGGGATACATGCCAATGGTCAGGGATGTATTCGAGAAAGGCAGTACGGCCCGTTTTACTATCAACTACGATACGACCCTCAATACCACTCTGCATCTGACAAACAGGGTTCAGTCAGTGCTCGATGTAACCATATCGCCGGTAATAGATTTTGAGGGGATAGTGACCAATGCTGTCATTCAGCATCTGGATATATCAGAACTGAGAAAGGCAACAGAGGCCTTGGAAGAAAGTGAGCGGTTCTTACGGAATCTTACCGACATCATCCCCGGCATGATTGGATACTGGACCAGTGATTTACGCTGTGAGTTCGCCAATGTCTCTTACCTGGAGTGGTTAGGCAAGACACGGGAGCAGATGAAAGGTATCCGTATTCGTGAATTGATGGGGGGCGAACTTTTCCGTCAGAATAAACCTTTTATTACTGCAGTGCTGCGGGGAGAGCATCAGCAGTTTGAACGAACCCTGGTCAAGGCTGATGGCAGTACTGGTTATGCTTGGGCCCACTATGTGCCTGAGATTATCGATGATAAGGTACATGGATTTTTTGTACTGGTGACAGATGTTACTGAACTCAAGCAAGTACAGAACAGACTGGAGCACCTGAATGTGGAACTTGAAAAACAGACCGAGGAGGCAAAATCTGCCAACCACGCAAAAAGTGAATTCCTCTCCAACATGAGCCATGAGATCCGCACACCCCTGAACGCGATCTTCGGTATGGCACAACTTCTCCAATACACTGAACTTGATACTGAGCAACTTGAATGTCTCACTGCAATAAAAATATCATCCGACAACCTGTTATCCCTTATCAACGATATTCTGGATCTTTCGAAAATTGAATCTGGAAAGGTGGAACTGGAATTAAGGGAATTCAGCCTGAGAACCAGTATTAATGACGTTATTAAAACCCAGATATCGCAGATCCACCACAAAGGACTCAGCCTGACAACCGATATTCCCATTGCAGTTCCTGACTTCCTGATCGGCGATCAGCTACGGTTGAAGCAGATACTCCTCAATCTTTTGGGCAATTCTATCAAGTTTACAGACCATGGCAGTATAAAGATATCTGTTTCCGCAACCGAGCAACATGTCAGTAGTGTGCTGCTCAAGATCAGTGTGACAGACACCGGAATCGGCATCAGTCCCGAATCCATAGAAAAAATCTTTAAACCATTCTGTCAGGCAGACGCATCCACCACACGCACATATGGCGGGACAGGCCTTGGACTTACCATCTGCTCCAGACTTACAGAACTATTGGGTGGCAAAATCTGGGCCGAGAGCGTGCTCGGCACAGGAACGACATTTAATGTCCTGGTTCCTTTCGCTCTCAGTGGGAGCGGGAGGAATCGTGCTATCCAAAAATACGAAAACAATAAGCCAAGTACGTGGGATAGGCCGCCGATCAGGATTCTTATTGCCGAAGACGATGACAGCAGCCTGCTTTTCATAACGAAAATGCTGGCTAAATTCGGGCATTCACTGCTAATCGCCCGAAATGGCGAGGAAGCGGTGGCACTGTGGCAACAAGAAGAGTGTGACGTGATCCTGATGGATGTGCAGATGCCAGGCATGGATGGCATTGCAGCGACCAGAATCATACGTGCCAAGGAGGCTCTTACCGGCAAACATATTCCCATTATTGCGACGACGGCGTATGCGTTACATGATGAGCGAGATCAGATAATTCAGCTCGGTTTTGATGGCTATGTCACTAAGCCGATTGAAATAATTCTACTGTTTGAGGAATTAATCAGGTGCATTTTCAAATAACCGCTGAGAATCAAAACGCGCAGAGTCAATCCCCTGAACGAGTAAGAATCTGGCGCACACCAGTTGGTCATCGAAGAGTTGATCAGGGAGATGAAGTTGGGTTTTCTGAGGAGTGATAATGCCTGAAATAACTATACAGAGAACCTCGTATCCGCAAGACTCGCGGGTTTATGCATTGACGTCAGTAGCTCTGCTGGTGGTGGTGCTGTTGTGCGCCCGATCGCACAGCTACCTCCTGTTTCACTCTCTGGCCGAAATGATAACCATTGCCTTTGCATTCACCATTTTTCTGCTGGCCTGGAACACCCGGGCCACTATTGAAAATGACTATATCAAGGTAATCAGCATTGGTTTTGCTGCTTCAGCCTGCATAGACCTTATCCATACACTGGCATTCAAGGGTATGAATATATTCTCCGGTTTCGATGCCAATCTGCCGACGCAGCTGTGGATAGCCGCCCGGTTTCTCCAGGCTCTGACGCTTGTTGCTGCGCCCTTTGCCATAAAACGGCATCTGCGGCTTGACGGTATAATCGCTGTTTACGCTCTCGGTACGACACTCCTGATCACGGCCATATTCAGCGGCAATTTTCCGGTCTGCTATCGGGAGGGGAGCGGGCTGACCCCCTTCAAGATCTGGAGCGAATATCTGATTGTGGCAATGATCATCGCATCAATCACACTCCTGAACCGTTCCCGAAACTATTTACCCGTCACCACCTACCGGACGCTAGTCGCCTCAGCTATTTTCATCGTCTGTGCCGAGATGGCCTTTACCTCTTACATCGGCGTATATGATTCTGCCAACATGTTCGGGCACCTCTTTAAACTGGCCGCTTTCTATCTGGCCTATCGCGCGATTTTTGTGGCCGGCATCAGGGACCCCTTGAGTGTGGTGTACAGCGAACTGAAGCAGAAGGATGAGCTTCTGGATGCGGCATTCAATTCTGTTCAGCAACAGGTGCTGGAGCAGACACACGAACTTAACATCATCCTCGAAAACGCTCCGATCGGAATTTCCAAAGTAATTGACAGAAAACTGGTGCTTCTCAACCGGAAGACCGTTGATCTATTCCAGTATTCAAAGGAAGAGATGCAGCTTCAGAGTACCAGAAAACTGTATCCGTCAGAAGAAGCTTACGAAAAACTGGAGCTGGAGGCATATCCTGTTCTGGCCAAGGGTGAAACATTTGAAACTGTGCAGGATCTGACCAGAAAAGATGGTAGCCTCCTTCAGATTCGATATGTCGGCAAGGCTGTTGAACCTTCTGACATGTCCAAAGGAACAATCTGGCTTCTGGAGGATGTCACCAAACTGAAGCACATTGAAGCAAGCCTACTTGAAAGCCAACAGCAGCTTCTGATGGCGCAGGAAATAGGTAGCGCCGGTTACTGGGTGTATACCATTGAGACGGAAAAAATATGGGTATCAGCAGCGGGTCTTCAGATGTTCGGGTATCCACCGTTTGCCGGCGACTTTCCGATAGCTGACATTGAAAGCTGTATTCCGGAGAGTGAACGGGTTCATCAGGCGCTTGTGGATCTGATCCGGAACGGGAGTAAGTATAATCTGGAGTATACTGTTAACCCTGCTGACGGAACTCATTCAAAGGAGATTCTATCTATCGCCCGCCTGGAAAGTGATCACCGGGGAAATCCTTATAAAGTGATCGGTTTCATACAGGACATTACCGATCGCAAAAGGGCTGAGGACAATCTGCGCAAGTTGTCCCGTGCCGTCGAACAGAGTCCGGTATCAATCGTAATCACTGATCTCAATGGAACTATCGAATTTGTTAACCCGGTTTTTAGCAGACTTACCGGTTATTCTGCTGCAGATGCGATCGGTCAGAACCCTCGTGTTCTCAAGTCCGGCAGCACGTTACCGGGAACGTATGGTGAATTATGGTCAACCGTCACTACCGGTAAAACGTGGGAAGGGGAATTTCACAACAAAGCTAAAGATGGCCGCTTGTTTTGGGAGCACGCCGTAATTTCTCCACTTCTCGATATAAACGGTACTCCAACGCATTATCTGGCTGTCAAAGAAGACATTACGGAAAAGAAAAACATCCTGGAGCAGCTCGTTATCGCCAAAGAACAGGCTGATGCGGCCAATCGCGCCAAAAGCGAGTTCCTGGCCAACATGAGCCATGAGATCCGCACCCCGATGAACGGTATGTTCGGGATGACCCAGCTTCTGGCGATGACGGACCTTTCTGCGGAGCAGCAGGAGTACATTGCCCACCTCAAACTATCCGGCAAAAACCTCTTGTCGCTGGTTAATGACATCCTTGACCTCTCCAAGATCGAAGCGGGAAAGATCACGATTAAACCGGCCGAATTCAGTCTGCGTCGCGCAATAGAAGAAGTGTATATGACCCAGAAGTCTGCCATCTTCGAAAAGAAGCTCACCTTCAATATCACAGTTGCCGGAGATATGCCGGACGTGATTATCGGCGATCAGCTGCGCTTCAAGCAGATCCTCCTCAATCTGCTCGGCAATGCGGCGAAGTTCACTAAACAGGGAGGCATCACCATTACTGCGCATGTGGTGGACCGGCATTTTGGCAGCCTTGTCACCCGGGTCACCGTTACCGATACCGGAATCGGAATTTCTGATGTGGCGCTCGATAAAATCTTCAAACCGTTTGTTCAGGAGGATGGTTCAACCACCCGCCAGTTCGGCGGCACCGGACTCGGCCTGACTATCAGTCGCCGTCTGGCAGAACTGATGGGGGGCGACATCTCCGTGGAGAGCACGCAGGGTGTCGGCAGCAGCTTCATACTAAGACTGCCATTCGAAATACCAACCGGACAAATGGTAGCGGAAATCCCTTTTCGCATTGCCGCACCAACCTGGGACGGCCCTTCATTGCGGATTCTTTTTGTTGAAGACAATCCGATCAATATGAAATTCGGAACCGTACTGCTCGGTAAGCAAGGCCACGAAGTAGTGACGGCTGAGAATGGCGAAGAATGCCTGCAAGCACTTGAACAGGGCAAATTCGATCTCGTCCTGATGGATATCCAGATGCCGGTCATGAATGGCGAGGAAACACTCAGAAAAATCCGTGTGAAAGAAGAAAAAACCTCATCTCATCTAAAAGTAATTGCTCTCACCGCCTATGCATTACGAGGTGAAAAGGAACGCTTTCTCGGTGAAGGGTTTGACGGTTACCTGTCAAAACCGCTGGAACAGCAGGAATTGATCGATGAGATGAAACGGGTGATGAATCTGTAACTTCCCCTGTGATGTGAAGAGAGTTTAGATGAGTGATCAAATCCGAATACTGACAGAAATACAATGATTAAGTTTTTGAAAGGACTGCCACCATGACTGAAACCCTGGAAGTTCAGCTTTATCTGAAGAACCTGACTGTGTTGTACGTTGAAGATGACGAGTCTACGCGTACCATGTGCGCTGAATTTCTCTCGCGTCTGGTCGGAGTCCTGATTATTGCCGAAAACGGGACGGAAGGGCTGGAAGCCTGGCGTCGGCGCAAGCCGGACATCATCATCACCGACGTCCAGATGCCAGAGATGGATGGTCTGGCCATGCTGCAGGAAATCCGCGATGTTGATCAATCGGTTCCGGCTATCATTCTGTCCGCTTTTGAAGAGTCTCATCTGTTGAAGCGCAGTATCGATCTGGGTGTGTACGGATACGTATTCAAACCTGTCGATCCGGATCGATTATCTGAACTGCTTCTGAGGTGTGCTCGCAACCTGATGGTTGAAGCAAAACTTGTCCAGGCCCGTCAGTCCGCTGAAAATGCCAGCGCCATGCTGGAGGCTCTGATCGAGAGCATGACGGATTGGGTCTGGGAGGTTGACGTGGAAGGCCGTTATACTTATTGCTCGCCGCAGGTCGAGTCGTTTCTGGGATATCTGCCGGCTGAAATGATCGGTAAAACCCCCTTTGACTTCATGCCTCCTGAAGAGGCAGGACGGATCCGGAATACATTCAGTGAGCTGTTGCGTGACAAAGCGAGCATCCGGGATCTGGAAAACTGGAATATCGCAAAGAACGGCAGCCGTATTCTGCTGTTAACGAACGCCGCCCCGATTTTAGATGCAGCAGGAAATCTCACTGGCTATCGGGGTGTTGACAGGGATATTACCGAACGTAAACGGATCGAAGCCAAACTGAACGCCATTACGGAGTCAGCACCGGACGCAATTATCATGATTGATCCCCAGGGGGCTGTCAGCTATTGGAACCCGGCCGCTGTTCGGATTTTTGGCTACAGCCTTGATGAGGTGCTCGGGAAAAACC